>Ga0310811_10000764_pt1 | contig 41272 bp, 96 predicted proteins | sample YCmetagenome_FD_207642 | JGI IMG/M metagenome (GOLD analysis project Ga0310811, IMG submission 207642) | Soil microbial communities from experimental microcosm in Duke University, North Carolina, United States - YC | ecosystem: Engineered > Artificial ecosystem > Soil microcosm > Unclassified ...
GAGGAACTCGGCCTTGGCGGTACGGCTGTGATCGCCGAACACACCACGCATGCTCGCCGTTCTCGTCTTGGTGCCGGGAACCTGTACTCCCCTGATCGTCATGCACAGGTGCTCGGCTTCCATCAGAACGGCGAGGCCCTTCGGGTTGAGCTGCTCCTCGAGGAAGTCGGCGATCTCGACGGTCAGCTCCTCCTGGACGTGAAGGCTCGCCGCGCAGTACTTGACGGCGCGTGCGAACTTGCTGAGGCCTGCGACGAGCTGGTCGGGCACGTAGCCGACGTGCGCGTAGCCGTAGAACGGAACGACATGGTGGTTGCAGAGGCTCACGAACGGGATGTCCCGAACGATCACCATCTCGTCCAGGGCCTTCTCGTTCGGGAAGGTGGTGAACTTGAACTCCGTCGGCGTCGTCAGCTCCTTGAGCATGTCGACAAACCTCTCCGCAGTCCTCGCGCCGTGTGGAGTGGTGTAGTCCAGGTCGGCCGCGTAGGACAGGACGCGCTCGGCATCCTGAACGACTGACGGGTGGTCTTCAGCGAAGGTCATTTCTTGTCCTTGTCGTTCGGGTCGCCGAGGGCCCAGTTCCATAGCAGAGCCAGGCCCACGACGACAACCACTAGCGCTGCAACGTGCAAGTCGCCGAGTTAACGTGCGTCTCGTCGACGGTCATGACTACCTGGTAGACATTGAACGGGTACTTCTCGAGTGCCCAGTGCGCCAACCAGCTGGCGATGTTCTCGGTGGTGGGATCTCCCGGAGTCGGGACGAGCCCCGGGAGCTGGTGGGGGCCGTCGGGCAGGGCGTTCTCTTGCGGATTGCTGCTCGGCAAGTAGATGTCACCTGCCCAGGGGTCGTCCTGGTTCAGGAGAAGGTGGTGGTCGAGCTCGGTGTCGAGGTGGCTCCGGAAGATCTTCTTGACATCTCCAAAGTCCAGCCCTTCCAGCATCCCGTGCTGGTTGACCTCGCCGAACAACTCCATGGTCACCCACATGCTGTGACCGTGGATGTTCTCACACTTGCCCGGCGTCTCGAAGAGCCTGTGGGCTACTTCGATGTTATGCCGGACCTTGATCGTCGCCGTCTCGATCACTGCGTGCACTCTCCTTGACGTGTTCGATGATGCCGGCCACAGCAGCCGCGACGATGAAGAGGAACAGGGCGAAGATGGCGAGCTGTGCCAGGATCGTCCAGAAGTGATCCCACTTCACCTCGTAACCGTCTTCCAGTACTCCTTGTCCGAGTACATGGTCGCGTCGACCGGAGACTTGACGTGGCTGTCGTGCAGACGATCCCACCGAGCCATCGCGCCGTCGATCGCCTCGAGCCGCTCCACGCACGTGCCGCACTTGCCGCAGTGCCACTTCTCGCCCTTGTAGCAGGACCAGGTCTCGTGTAGCGGAACGCCGAGCTCGAGGGCCCGGAAGGCGATGTCCTCCTTCGTCTTCCGGACGTACGGGGCGTTGATCTCGAACTGCGGGTCGATGAAGCCCTCGTTGCCCACGAGGACGGCGTGCTCGACGGAACGGATGAACGCCGGCCTGCAGTCGGGGTAGATGAAGTGGTCTCCCGCGTGAACGCCCACCATGACGGTGTGGGCCTTCTGGGCGACCGCGACTCCGCACGCCATCGACATCATGATCATGTTGCGGTTCGGGACGACCGTCGCCGCCATGTTGTCGGCGGCGTAGTGGCCCTCGGGGACAGGCAGGTCGGGGAGGGTGATGTTGCCGTCGTTCTTGTCGTTGGCGACGACCCTGCCGGTGGCCGTGAGACTCGACGTGGCGATGAGCTCGGTCAGCCCGCTGACGGCGACGTTGATCGTCCTGTGCTCGACACCCAGCTTGCGGCAGGTGTTCTTCGCGTACTGGATCTCCTTCGAGTGTCGCTGTCCGTAGTTGAACGACAGCGCGAAGCACTCGTACCCTCCGTCGAGTGCGTCGTACAGAAGGGTCGTACTGTCCAGGCCGCCGCTGATGACGACGATGGCTTTACTCACGATGCTGCTCCAACTTCCTTAGTGTTCGGATAGAGCATTTCTGCCTTGCCCACCTTGACGCGGTTGACGTGGCCACGCTGCTCGAGTGTGTCCAAGATGGCACTCATGTCACGTGCCGTGAGGTGGTAGTTCTGCATCAGGCCGGAACGAGAGATCCCACCGGAGCGGTAGATGGCTCGTGTGATGGTCTGCAACTTCTTCTCGTCCTTGGAGACACCGACGTTGACGATAATCTCCTTGGCATATCCTCGCCATCCCTCCCCGTAGTAGATGGCGTGAATCATGTCCGACTCTTCTACGGTGACGAGTTCTCCTCTCTGCTTCGAAGCCGCCAGCAGGCATGCGGCCTTGAGGATGGACTTTCCCAGGCGGTCATAGACTGGAGTGTACACCTCAGGCACGTCCGACTTAACGCCGGCTTGCATCAGTGCGGACTCCAATGTATTGTACCGCTCCCAGGCTTGGGGTGTCAGGTGCGCTTCACGGATCTTCTTGACGGGCGAACCGATCAGCTTGCCGTTGACAGTGACTTGGTCGTACTCGTCGTAGTGTCCCAGGATCTCTGCCAGCTCGCCCTTGATCTCCGAACGCGCACCCCAGTCTCGGGTTGTCGGAGGACCGAGTGGCTGGATCTTGTCGACGTCCGACTCAGCCGTGATAAAAATGAACCGAGGCAAAAAGCCTGAGGCGACCTGTTCGGTAGTGAGGATCTCCTGCGTCTTCGACTTGATACCGCCAGTGAACAGGATTAGGCACGGGTTCTTGACGCTGATGGTCTCCTTGCGGAGCAGGCGCTTCTGCTCCTTGCCGTCGTACAGTTTGGTGAGCATCTCCGGCATGCCCGCCATGTAGTCCCGCTTGACCATCTGCTCCAGGAGTCCGCTGAACTCGTCTCGAAGGAAGATGCTCGGACGTCCTGGCCTCGTCGACAAAGCCGTAAACAAACCCTCGAGAGAACCGTCCGTCGCTAGGAGCAACTCCTCGTCCAGTTCTCCCAGCATGTCCATCGCGATGTCCATACTGGTCGTCTTGCGTGTCAGCGTCGTGTCTGCTAGAATCATGAACCATAGGTTAGGCACCATGACCCCGAACGAGGTCGGCAGCCTGACGCTACCGGCCAGAACGGATGAGAGGGCAACGAAGGCTCCGGCTTGGTGATACTGTTCAGCAGCATCTCCAAGTCCCGATGCCCAGCGGATATAGCGCTCGACCCAGCTATCCTGCGCCTCAGCCAGGACTCTCTCATCATCCGTGAGTAGAGGTCCTTCAGGCTCGGGTCGGGCTTTGACGATCTTGCTATTGTTCTGATGGCGGAAGTAAGCCCGGCAGACGTCCTGCCATAGGTACTTGGCTGCACGGTTACTGTCACCAAAATCTCTGGCAAACTTGTTACACCGGGCTGCCTTGCTGATGACATAGACGTCCTCTCTGGAAAGGCCACCCTCGAAGAGGATCATCATCAGTGACCAGAGCCGACCTGACCACTGCTTCTCCTGAGGCACCGAGTCGAACAGGTCGAGCCCGGCCTTGTTGATGAGGAACCGCTTCTGCCGAAGAAGGTCCTCGCCACTGATGTCCGGGAGCTCCTCGGGGAACGGGATCTCCAGATGCTCGAAGCCGGTGACCTTATCGTAGTGTGCGAATTCCTCAGGTCGGAACTTGCCAGCACCAGTCCGAACGACTCGCACTGTTGCTGGAGGACTGTACTTCATGTTCGCCGTGTAGGGAACACGAAGCAGCTGAGTCAAGTCCCAGCCAGAGGTGTCCGCACCCTTGTCCTTGAAGTGGTATGCGAGGCGTCGTGAGATGTCTTCGCCGACGTCCGGGTCCTGGGGGTATTCAAAGCTCCACACGGCTTGGTATCTACCGGGCGAGCTCTCAACGGTGACGGAAGGCTGTACGTCCAGGTTATCCGGGCTGCACGAGTCGAGGTCCGCCCAGGCACACGTGGCAACCTCGGCGAGTTCCTTTCGTCGCTTGGGCTCTTCAAAGAGCTGCGGACAGTAGTACGCGTTTCGGTTGATCGGCACATGGTCTAGTACATCAAGCATCTCCTCTTCCTGCTCGGGCCACTGGAAGAAGCGTTCCGTCATCTTCCGTTCAGTCAGATCAAGGAACGCTAGGCAGGCGTAGCCCCGGCCGCTACCATATACCAACCGAAAGAATGTGCGTCGCACACCTCTAAAGTCCTCGGTCAACGTACACCCGCTTTCTACGAAGGGGAGAGAAGGCCTCCGACTCTGGGTTGTGACGTGCCCAGGTGCCTCGGTGTCGGAGACCTTCTCTCCTTCAGTAACCGCCTCCGCTTCCCCGCTCTATGAGCCGGAGGCGATTACGTTCTACGGCAGGAGGCTGTCGCTCCCGCTCGACGCGACGGCCGTACCGCCCGGGACACCCTTCCAGGTGCTGGCCGGGTAGAACTGGCCGATCTGGTTCCGCGCGTCGTACTCCTTCGTCGGGTCGTTCGGGTCCTTGCGGGCCGGCTGGATCTTGACCTTGGCGACGATGAGCCGGGACTCGTAGTCGCGCTGCATGATCTCGTCCGGGTTGAAGTTCAGAGCACCCGAGACGTCGTCGCCGAGCGCCTCCATGAAGCCCTTCAGGTTCCAGAGCGTCTTGGGGTTGGTCGGGAAGAAGGAGTTCCAGAGCTTGCGCTCCGCCACCTTCATCTGCCCGATCATCTCCGGCTGCTGGATGGTGAACTCGAACTGGACGTTCGGCTGGCCCTTGTTCTCCCCGGACTGGATCTCCTTGACCTCGTAGTCGGTGACGGCGAGCAGGTACTTGCCCGTCGGCACCGGGTCGAAGTTCTTGGTCTCGACGTTGGTGAAATCGACGCGGAAGCCGGTGGAGCCGTTGTCGCTGAAGTCGCTCATTCCTCGTTACCTTTTCCCAGGATCGTGTACTCGTATATCGTTTGCATCGTTGGCGCCTCCAGAATCATCGGGAGCTTGCCCGACCGGTCCTTCGCCACCGTGTTGTCTGTTGCCGCGGTGAGAAGAAGGCGCTTCTGAACCGTCTTGTCGTCCTCCTTGACATTCTTGACGTAGTAGTAGACCACTACGTCGAGGAACGCAGCCACCTCGTCGGAGAGCTTTCCCGAGAGGTAAGGCTTCTTGGAGATCGTCCCTGTTCGCGTGTCCTTGTCAGACTTCGCGAGCGCCGTGAAGATCGAGTTCATCGGCAGGTCTCGGAAGGCACGAACGAGCTTCCGGATCTGTTCGATGTTCTTGCCCCACTCGCGCATGGACGGGATGTCGGGATCCCTTCCCGGGTCGGCGGCGACCACTCTCTGCATGATGTTGTACATGCTGAACTTCTGGATCTCCGTGAGGCTATCCAGAACCACCGTCCGATACTCGGTTCGGCCGGAGTGCAGCTCGTCGTAGACGGCCTGCATCTGATCCCAGTTCTCGACGCGAACGACGTTCACATCAGGATGCGTGTTCGCCAGGCTAAGAGTACCTCCTTCGATGTCGATGTGGAGTACTGGCCTCATCTCCGGCACGGCGTCGGCTGATCCGGAAAGGATCGTCTTGCCGACGCCACTCTCGCCGTAGACGAGGAGGTTCATGGTGGCGAGTCGGTCCTTGACGGGTGCGACTCGAAGGCCAGCCAGACTTCCTGGCCGCAGCTTCTCTTTCTCGTTCGGCGGCAGAACGACTGGTGCTGATGTCAAGATGCGCTTCCTTCGCCCGTGTGGTTTTTTGCCTCTTCAGGGGGCCGAATGGACAGCTTCGTCCGTGACGCTTCCATGCTGTGATCGTACAGCACGGTGCCGTGCACAGACATCAGTTCCTCGTCAGTGAGAACCACCTCTCCCCCGAGCTTCTGGATCAAGGCGGCCATCAGCGGAAGCTCCAAGGCTGACAGCTGCTGGGCTTGTACCTGGGTGAGCAGCTGGTACGCACTACAGGTGAGGCAGTCGAAGACTTCCGCCACGAAGCACTGACGTCTGTGCTGTCGCAGCTTGTTCATGATCTCTTCGAAGTCTTTCACCTTCATGCGCTCAGCATCCAGGTGCTCGGGTCCTGGTAGAGGATCTTGGAAGCCATCTGTGCGGAGGCTTTGGCGTCTGATCCGGACCCTGGCGTAGCAAGCACAGTTCCCACGGTGTTGTCGAACCAGCAGAACATCTCGGCGTCGTTCTGAAGGCAGTACTGGACCTGGTCGGACATCCAGGTGCCGGTGACCGTTCCGCTCTTGACGCCGGACTCAGCGACGCCCCACGGAACGTTCTTCAGCTGGGAGTAGTTGATGGCGTAGTCCCAGACAGCGCCCTTAGTCCCCAGGTCGGAGTAGCCGTCGACGAGGAACAGATCGATCAGCTCCTGTGAGTACCAGGAGTCGAGGATCATGTTGGCGAAGTCGGTTCCGCTGTGCGGCTGGTAGGCCTCCAGGATAACGCTGGAGTAGATGTTGAGGCCACCGAAGGACCGGACGAGCTTGAGGAACCGCTCGGTCGCCTTCTGCCACTGGGCGAGCGTGAACGTACCCTGCCTGACCTTGCCGTCACCCTCGTGCCACATACCGAGGATGCACCGGTGGTTGGTCGGGATGCTCTGCAGGAAGGACATGAACGCCGAATCGAGTACGCACGTGCCCATCTTGTCGATGTCAGGCTTGAAGCTGTAGATGCTGACGTAGTTCGACTTGGCGTTGGTCGTGTCGTAGTCGATGTGAGCGTTGCTGGCCGCGAACGTGGTTGGCACGCCGTAGGTGGACGGGAAGTCGGCCGCGCCCTGGTATGAACGACGAACCGCGAGCGGACCGTAGTTCGTGTTGGCAGTACCGAAGTCACTGCCTCCCAGGTTCGGCGTGCTAGTTCCCATGAGCATTAGGCGCCTCCTTGACTAGTGCTTGGACTCTTACCAGGTTGCCCTGGATGCCCTCGTCCCATCTGACGGTGGGCGGATGGTAGTAGATCACCCGGCAGTTACCCTCGACGGCGGTCTTCTTGCACATAGCCCGGAGGCGGCGGTAGACGGCGTTCTCGAAGTCTTCGTCGAACCACGCTTGCGGGTCCACCCATGTCTGCGCGAACGTTGCCCTCATGCGTGTCGACGCTTTGCCTCGTTGTGACAGCCCGAGTTCGGTCTACCGAAGACTACCTGCTTGCAACCCTCCCCATCGGTGTGCACGTCGACGATGATGTACTCGTGCTCTTCGCCGTTGAAGGTAGCCTTGACTCGTTCTCCTTCATCGAGCCGGCCCAGCACCTTGACGTCACCGCTCATTGTTGCCCCTGTAGTCTCCGTACTCACCCTTGATGTCCCACCCGATGTTGATCCAGATCCATCGGCGGATACGGAACCAGATCATTCGCCATCCCTTGCGTACCTGTACGCAGCGTCAGCCACTTCCTGAAAAGTCCCCCGGAAGGTTTTCGCCTTGTCTCCTAGCGAGACATGGAGCGTATAGCTGCCTAGGACAAAGTCTGTAGTAGGGTCCCATCCATTGTCGGTCAGCCACTGCATCTTTTCGCCGGGACCCATTACTCGCCACCCTTGCTTTCCGTGCTTGCGCCTCGCACCTGCCTGTACCAGTACGGAGGCTCCTGCTTGAACAGGGTCTTCAACGTGTAGGTGTAGTCCTCGCCTCTGTTCTTCCCGAGACACGGCTGACGGAAGCCGCAGAACTTACATCCGAAGCGTCCCGAGTTCCGGTAGATGCGAAGGTTGGGATCGATCATGTCAAGGGCTTCGTTGCCGATGTCGATCCCGATGTTGTCGAGCTGCGTGTCGGTCTTCATGATCTGGAACCGCTGGAAGAACTTCGGACCGTCGTCGCGGAGCCAGGTCAGGAACTCGTCGTAGTGGCGTCGCCGAAGAGCCTCTGGATCGTTCTCCCGAATGAACGCCAAGTACGTCTGGAAGTCCGTGTCCTGATTCTTGCTGACGCTGTAGCGACAGCCCTTTCGAATGTTGGCGTTCTCCTTGGGGGCCTGGGGGAAGCCCTTCTTCTGTTCGTGGTAGATGAATCCACGTACAGGAAGACCGAGCACCTTCCGTAGGGCCCAGACGTAGGATCCGATCTGATCATCCAGCTCCAGGAACTCCTCGTCGGACGAAAGTTGCCTGGCGGTCTTCCAATCGATGATCCAGTAGTCACCGGCGGAGTCCTCTCCGAGCGCGTCGATTCGACCGGCATAGGTGACGGGTAGGCCGGGCCAATCGATCTCGTCCTTGAAGGTCAGCTCCGTGCCCTTCGTGCGGGCATTGAGATTGAACAGGTCCCAGCATCGCCGGCACTTGCACATGAGCGGCTGGCCGGTGTCCGGGTGGAGGATCGGTACCTCGAAGGGGATCTCGACCTTGATCGGCTTGAACTGCTCGGGATGCTTCGGAAGCTGTTCGCGGTAGTAGTACCGCAGCATGCCCTTGCCGAGCTCTACACGTTCGTCGTACTCGTCCTGAATCGCGGGCTCAAGGCTGGGCTGGTCGACGTTCTGCAGGTACGTCGCCCTCTGCTTGTTGCACTCGTCGACGAAGGTCTTGACCGCCAGCTCGCCGACGACCTCCTTGTCGAGATGCCACGTCGTCGGTTCGTACAGTGTCTCCATGCCCTTGTGATAGGCAATGCCGAACTCGAGCGGCGGAGCCATCCCTTGGGGAGTCCATCCCTCTTGAAAGTGCCACTGCCATCGGAGGCGGCATCCTTTGAAGGACTTCCTCTCCGATGTGTGAATCTCGTGGCTAAGCTGAGTCACGTACGCTCCTCTTTGATTTCTTGGGCGTCTTCGTCTATTATATCACGGACGATGAGGACCTCTCAAGAGTCCAACGCGAATTTTCCCTGAGGAAGTTTTTGGCATCACCTCCAACGCTTGGGACTCTTCCTGACAGGCCAGAAGACCCTCAGGTGCTCGTTGCAGTGGGTGCTGGTGTAGCTGTTGTGGCCGGCCCGCCACGTACAGCGTACGGGCCGATACCACTTCCACCGCCACGAACGGCAGCGCTTCCTCATCCGTGTTCTCCTCGGGCCTTGAGCTTCATGCACTTCGGCGGTGAGTCGGGCTGCCGCCAGTGAACACACTGACCGACGCAGCAGGGGCACTGGTCCTGGTTGGCCATCGACATCTGGTCGGTGAAGGAGAGCTCGCGCGTCGGCATCGTGATGTTGTACACACCCTGACCGAAGCAGGTCTCACACTTCCATGCCTTGAGCCCCTTGCCGAGCTTCGGAAGCGGCTCGTTGTATGCGCGCCACTCCAAGGAGAGGGGACGCTGCCTGTGCAGAAGCTTGCGCAGGGCTACGGCAACGCCTACGGTCCCCGTGCCCATGAAGATCCATCCCCAAACGACGTACTCTTGCATTGCGGCCACCCTTTCTTGTTTCTGCCACTAGGGCACATGCTGACATCCTGTTACCTGTGCGACACGGGGCACAACCGTGTTCCACATTGAAGTGAGCCCAGGGCTGACCAGGACATTACTGCCTCACGGTGCCAGCATGCACCCTAACCGCAGAAGCGGTTGGTCATCAGCCGGAGTTGCGGACGTGGTAGAAGACGGGCGAACCGTAGAGCGACTCGCGGCTCAGCCTAGTGCCGGAGTGGTGCGCGCCGTAGCGGTAGACCTTCGAGCCGACGCGGTCCACCATCTCGACGTGGCCGTAGCCCCAGAAGATCAGGTCGCCGTCCTTGGCCTGCGACTTGGTGATCCTGTACACCTTCGAGCTCCGGCGCTGACTGTCAGCCGCCCGCGGCAGGCTGATGCCCGCGTGCAGGTAGGCCGTGTAGATGAGGCCGGAGCAGTCGTAGCAGGAGGCCGACTTCGTCTTGCTGCCCTCGCCGCCGTAGCAGTAGGGCTTCCCGGCCTGCGACTTGGCGAAGTTGAACGCGACCACTCGCTTGGCGGTCGCCGCGTCAGCGGACACGGGGAGAACGAAGCCGAGCACGAGTCCGATGAAAGTCGCGGACAGGAGAACGGCCAGTACCTTCTTCTTCTTCATTACGAACCTTTCAGCATCTGGTACATGTTGTAGAGCAGGATCGCCAGTACGATCACGCCTGCCCCCTCGAACACACACGCTGCAATGAACCACCCCCTTCCAAGCTTCCAGCACCCGCAGTCGCAGGCTAGTCCGTCGTCTTCCTCAGCGACCACTTCCACGTTAGCCATAGCGCCGCTTCCTGCATTCCTTTCCGAGGTACTTTCCGGACCGCTGATCCTTGCGTGCGGTGTGTCCCGTGCATGCGCACTGCTTGCAGTCGGCACACTGCTTGTGCTTCTTCGGGCACGGCTTGGCCTTGACCAGACCGCCAAGCAGTTCTCGTGTGTCGGCATCCAGCTCGTGTGGTGTTTCTTCCGCCACCTTGGCCATCTCGCCGGCGTCAAACCGGAGCCCGCACATGTCAAACACCACACGGATTGGATCCATCACCTCCTTCGGTGGGTGCTTGCGGCTCTTGCGGGTCCCGGCGTCGACACCTTCCTCACGAACGAACCAGGCGGCCAGACGCATCTGGATGTCCAGGACCTGCGCAGGGTCGTCGATCTCGATCCGGGGGTTGGCTCTGCCGACCAGGCCGGGGTTCCCCACTAGTCCTCCTCGTTGTCCAGGATCTCGGCGAGCAGGTCACGTGCCGAGTGGGCGACCGTCTGCCATCCGTTGACGGCGCCTCTGTTGTTGGCCTTCTTGTATCCGGCCAGCCAGTAGGTGGTGGGCTTGCCGCACTTGGCGTGGACCATCCAGCCGTACTTCTTGCCGAAGGTGATGTTGCCGTGGTGGCTCTCACCGTTGTCGCAGGTGCACGTCTTGGTCGGGAAGGCGAAGACCCGTTCGAGCCGTGCCTTGCTGCCGAGCAGTGCACCGAGGGCCATCGTTTCCTTCGGCCAGTTGGTCTGTACCTCCTCGGCACCTTCCGGCTCGACGTCGGGCTCGAGGAGGCTGGCCAGCTTGCGGACGAACTCCTCTGCGGCTTCGTTGTCCTCGAAGGACAGAACTACATGTCTCATCGTACCTCCGGGACGAAGCACTCGGTCAGGATGATCACACCGCAGCGCAGGCACTTCTCGGCCTCGCAGTGACAGTAGCCGAGACCGGATCCGCAGTAGTGCGAAGGCAGCTCGGTCTCCCGCAGGTCGTGAGGCTCAGTCCAGCCGGTCTCGGGACAGAGCCTCTTCTTCCTGAACTGCCACCACTTGGGCTTCACTCCAGCTCCTCGTGTGAGAGGTTCAGCGGAGTGCGTCCCATGATGGAGTCGACCTGCTCCTGCAGTGCGTCACCGTCGATGTGCTCGACACGCATCTTGTTGGCGAACCGCTCGACGATGGATCGGATCTCCTTGCACGCGTTGTCGTACCGCGTCTGGGCGGAACGTCGCTGCTCGTCGGCCCGGATCTCTTCCAGCAGCGTCGGCTGCCAGATGGGTGCGCGGGCGTCCAGCATCGCTCGAGCGTTCCGCAGGTTGAAGAGTGGACGCATGAGAGCGGCGTCCAGTTCGTCAACCAGGTCATTGCGCATTAGAACCCCGTCTCCAGAACGCAGACGTCCTCACCGTTGCGCTCTTCCATGTCAGCCCCGAGGACGGGGGACTCCTCGTCGGTGAGGACTTGGAGACCCCCGTCCAAGGACTGGAGCTGTTCGATAAGCTCCTGGACGGTCATGTCAGTTGCCGGAGCCGTCGGCGTTGTGCGCGTGGACCTTGGACCGGTCGACCTTCGTGACCTTGACCTTGGTCTGCGAGCCCGGCGGGATGGTGCAGTGGCCCTTGTCGTCGCACTTGACGTCGAAGCCGAAGGTGGTGAGGTCGGGCTCGGAGTAGAAGATGCCGATCTGCCCGTTCGGCAGGACGCAGTTAGCGTAGGTGGCCGCGACGTCCGCCGGCGGGTAGATCCCGTACGGCTCCTGCTGCGGAGTGGTCAGGTCGTTGGTGGCGTCCACCTTCACGGGGTTGGTGATCTGCGAGCCGAAGGGGATCGGGAAGCCGACGCTGGGGCACTGGAAGGTGATGCCGACGTTCGGGACGGTCTGCACGGTCCAGGTGTCCGCGCCCTCGGCCATCGCGTCCTGGGCGGCCAGCAGGTTGTTGCGGGCCTGCGAGGCGTCGTAGGCGTGCGGCGGCTGGGCCTCGTCGAAGTGCTTCTGGGAGCGGGCGGTGAACTTCTTCTCCTGCTTGTCGCCGGAGCCACTGCCGTCACAGGTGCTGGCCATCGTGCCGATCATGGCGAGCGGGAGGGCTCCCGCGAGGAGGTACTTCTTCCAGTTCTGCATGCTGTTGCTGCCCTTTCAGTTGTCAGTGCTGGTTGAGGAAGGACTTGACGTCCGGCGGAACGGAGTCGCTCGGGATGAGCTGCACGCGTTCCTTCATCTCGGCGACGAAGGCGTTGAGCTGGGCCTTCTTGCCGGCGATCAGGTTGTCGTTGGTGGGGTCGTTCTGGGCCTCGAGCTCCTGGATGTCGGCCTCGAGCTTGGTGGCGGCCGTCCACTTCTGGATGAGGAACGTCCGCTGCGACTCGACGTACTGCTGCGAGTGCGTGTTCTGCTTACGTTCGGCGTCCAGCATCGCGGGACGGATGATGAACGCGCCGACGAGGCTGAGGATGATGACGACGCCGGCGATGATGGCGAACCACTTCACGGCGAGGTTGCCGAAGAAGTTGGTGTCGCTGGTGATGCCCTTCTTCTCCTCGTCGGAGAGGCCGTAGTTACTCATGCTGCTCCTTTGTTAGCTGACGATGCAGATGGCTTCTTCGTCACCATCCGACTCGATGTCGACGCGCTCGATCTCGTAGCCGTCGACGAACACGACGTGCTCGGCCCCCAGCTCGTTGATGCGGTCGATCAGTTCCTTTCCGGTCATGTCACTCCTCCTCCGCGTTGGCTAGGTTGCGAATGCAGGTCATGCAGAGACCGAAGCCGTAGTCCTCGGGATCGTCGATCATGATGCCCGTGAAGCGAAACTCGAGGACACCGTTGTGCAGCCAGGTGTCGGTCATCTTGTAGAACTGGCACCAGGTGTGCACCGAGGCACGGTAGTGCGGCTCGGGGTACAGGCACCACTGGAAGGCCGACTTGCTCGCCCGGATGATGTGCGCGTTCTTGGCCTGCTTCGAAGCGCCCACCAGGTAACGCTTGTTCCAGTGATGCTTGAGTTGCACCATGGCCTTGCGCGCGGGCACCGGAGGATCAGGAACCACACGGAGGTGATCCCGTCTGCGCGGAGCCAGGTCATTCGTTTCCACGCGGGAGTACGCCTCGAGCAGATCCGAGCCGTGCGAGTCGCCCCTCATGCAGTTCAGGATCGTGCGGATCATGACGACCGTGATCGTCTTGCCAGCCGCTAGATGTCTGCGGATCTTGACGAGCGGCTCGAACTCGCCCGAGTAGTAGCAGTCGAGCCAGTGCAGCGCAACGTCGCGAAGCTCCTCACCTCCTTCGCGGACGTCCGCATCGGTCCATTTGTAGCCTTGGACGAACTCCCCTGCGGACACAGTTTCACCTCCACGCAGTTGCCTTGGGAATTGCTCCGGTCACTCTTGGCGAAACCGGAGCCGTCGGGATTGAGTATCATTCGTCGATTCGATTCACGTCTCTCAAGTACGCCGTGCGGACACCGAAGTCCGTCAGGCGCACCTTCTTCGGGTCTTTCTCACTGCGCCTCGCGACGGTGAGCTTCCGCCCCATCTCCGGAAGGTCGTGAATGTGCTCCAGGAACCGGAGAGCTTCATCATCGGAGTTGAAGCCCACCATCACGTAGCGTGCCATGTTCGGTTACCTTCTCAGCTCGAGTTCCAGGTCGTGAAAGATTTCGTTGACGATGCCCTGACGCTCACCGTCCAGGAGTGACTGCCCGTCGGGGAGCCGCTCTCCGGCCATGCGTGACGCCATGTCGTAGAAGGCCTGAAGCGCTCGGGCCTCAGTCTCGTCCAGGCGAAGGTGGAAGGTCTTCTTGACCTTCACCGTCAGCCGCTCTCTGGCCACGGAGCCGCCTTTCTTCCATCTCAGTCCGCAGGTACACGCAGAGGTCGAGGGCCTCCTCATACGCATCCTTCAGGTTGTCTCGCCCGTTGTTGGGCTGGAGCAGGGAGCCGTAGCGCTTGAGTCCCAGCTGCTTCCGGGCCTCCAGATCCGCCACCACCATGTCATGGATGGACGGATGATCGTTTGGCACCGGAAGCGGCTGGTCCTCAGGCCTCTGTCGGAGGTCACTCACCGGGCGTGTTGCTCTCGCTCGCCGGCTGGATCGGAACCACCTTCGTCGGCGGCTTGGCCTGGTCCAGAGCGACGACGTACTTCATGACGAGCACGCTCACCTTCTCCGGGTGCCAGTAGCAGGCGACGACCTTCATCGGGTACTCGGTCCCGTCGGTCTTCAGGTCGCGGGCGTCGAGCGGCTCACCCTTGTCGTCGACCAGGATGTGCTCGGTGACGTAGCTCACTCAGTGTCCCTTCTGTTCTCGGGCGACCAGTACACGCCGGTCTGGCCGTCCTTCGGGTTCAGCTCGTAGATGGTCGGCCACGGGCCGGTGGACTCGATCCAGTCCATGAGCTCGTCCCAGGTCTTCTTCTGCGGGGCGTGCGGACCGGTGCCGTACCAGTAGCCGTTGCCGGCCTTGATGAAGGCGTAGTCGTACCGCTTACCGGTCTGCCAGCTGGTGTCAGTGAACATCTTCTTCATGTACACCACCGGCGGCAGGTACTCGCCCTCCGAGAAGCGGAGACCGTCGGTCGGCTCCGGCGGACGGTTCTCCAGGTCCGCGATCCTGGTGAGGATCGCATTGAGCTGCTTCTTCAGCTCGGTCAGCTGTGACACCTTGGGCTTGCTCCTTCTCTTCTTGGCGGTCTCCCAGCGGACGTGCTGAGACACCGGCGGAGGGTCGTCGCTGGAGAAACGACCCGTGACGGTTCCCTGGAGCCTCATGGCCTCCGGACGCGGCCGACCATCCGGCCTCAGGAAGCGCTGGAACCCAGGCGGTAGCCCTTCGACGTCATCGTATACGCCCCCGATGAGCATACCGTTGCCGTCGTCGTGGGCGCGATCGAGATCCTGCCACGCGTCGGAAACCTCGTCGTAGGCCCCGAGCGCTGCAGCGTGCTCGTCGAAGTTGGCGCTGCCGTAGAAGGCCTTCCACTGCCGGGCCTTCCACTGCTTGTACTGCTGCTTCTTGTGGAAGTCCCACTGCTGGGGGAGAACCCGCTTCAGGTTCCCGCTCTTGACGAACGCGACGTCGTACCAGCGGTTGAAGTCGTCCGGGTAGAGTCCGCCGTTCGGCATCATCTTACCCTCGTTCTCCGACCACCTGTCCCGCTCGTACGCGTCACACTCTTCGAGGGCCGCCTGCTGCTCGGCCCAGCTCATCGACTCGGCTGCGTCCCGAGCCCTATCGGCTTCCCATCCCACTTGACACCTCCCTTTCGTTTGTCTGGGTGTCGTGGATTGTTGTCAGCCGCTACTGGTCTTGAACCAGTTGTCCGACATCGCGGGCGACTTTTCCACCGGGGAAGTCTTGTACTCCTCCGGCAGATCGATGCCCACCTCGTACACGGCGCACTGGCCGATCAGGTGATCGTACACCCTGTGCTCGACCGTGCCGTCGCATACCTCATGGGCGGCGTGGTAGTGAACGATCGTCGACTCCGGCTGACGTGCGTCGAACATTCGCCGCTGGGCGTCGTCGAGCTGCGCCTGCATGTTCGTGCGCTCGCCCGTGAACGAGTGCCTGGGCTTGTCCACTATTCCTCCTTCTGCGGCAAGTACTTCTTGCCGAGCAGGTCCATCCAGTTGGTGATCTTGGACCACTCCGCGTCGGCGTCACGGCTCTCCCACTGACCGTTGGGGTGCCGACGCTGAACCGTCAGGTAGGTCGGGTAGATGACCTCGACGAACAGCTTCGCACGAAGCGCTTCGTCCTCATCGTTGGAGGCGGCACCGTTGATCAGTGGCTCCGTCTGCAGGGCGATCGTGCTCACGATGCCGCTGTCGAAGATGCTGACCCGACGCTTGTAGGCCTGGTGGTTCAGGTATCCCATCATGTCCTCCAGTCGCATGGGCATCAGTCCTTGTGGCGGGGCTCGTAGCTGATGCCCCAGTGCTCGTACAGGTAGTTGCGGATCTTGTTCGCCTGCTTCTGCCGCCAGCCGGCCCTGCGGAGCTTGCGTCCCACGCGCTTGGCCTTCCGGATCGCCTTGCGCTCCTCCCGCTCGGAGGGCACGACCTCGATCTCGTCGACCGTGGTGACGTCGGTCGCCGGGAGCACCAGGATCTCGTCCTCGATCGGGTTGAAGGTCTGCGTGTCGTCGAGCGCTACCTCCGGGAACCGCTGCTTGCGGAACTCGGTCAGTTCGTCGACCAGCGCCTTGTGCTTGCCCCGGAGCTCCGCCATCATCTGATCGAAGATGGACGGGCCCGTATCGGAGGTGGGAACGGTGGTCTTGGTGTCGAGGTAGATCGCGGACATGCTGCTCATGGTGACTCCTTGGGGGTTACCGGCGGCGTAGGCGCCGGACTAGAGACTGGCGGTTCTGAAGGCTTCGTCCTAGTGGGTGTTGGCTTGGGCTTCTTGGTAGGGCGCGAGTGAGTAGGTGACGGTGAATACGAGGGCCGTGTGGAGCTTGGTGTCTCCGTGGGCCGCGGTGGACGGGTGTAGTGAGGGACGCTGTGATGCGTCGGGTGGTAGGTGGGTGTAGGAGACGCCGTGCTCACAGTAGGAGAAGGCGTCGCTACGGGTGGCGGGACCGGAGTCCCCTGGTCGCTGCTGGGAAGAAGCATCACCGCGACTACGGCGACGGGTCCCCAGACAGCGAGCCAGGAGACCCAGCCCTTGCCCTTCTTCAGGTCGAACCAGTCGACCCAGCTACCAGCGAGGACCGGGAACCTCTTTCCAGAACTCCCGGTCTCCGTCGGTGGACTCGAGTCCTCGGCTACCGGAAGCTCCGCTGTCGTTCCCGACTGTGCGAGGAGCGGATTCGGTTCTGTCGCCATCTCCCACAGGGGCAATGGTGACGGTACGGTGGGCGTCCTCTCCACAGAACTGATCCATTCCCCCGGCGTTGGTGAGTCCAAGGTCGAAGATCTCCTGCACAGCCGTCTTGGCATCGGCGTCCGTGATGGACACGTAGTCACCCTCGAAGTACTCCGCGATGAGTTCGTCGGAGACCTCGACTGTCACCTTGCGCGTCTTCTCGGGGCCGCTACCCAACCTGGCCACCGCCCCCGATGTGCGGGCCCTTGCCGTTGCTGATCGCACCGGACTTGGCCTTCGCCTCACGCAGACCGTTGAAGGAGTCCGTGAGGACCTTGATGATCTCTTCCTGGTCGGAGTCGAGGTCGCCGATCATCGCGACGCCCGTCAGCTTCTCGCCGAGGATCATCGACGGCGTACGGAGCACGACGGCGTACACGGGCTGCGGTCCCACCGGAGTGGGCATGACTACGAGGCTGCAGTCCCACTCGATGTTGGTCAGCCCGAGCTTCGGAGCCTTCTCGACCGCGTGCGCGACCTTGCTCCGCATCGCCTTGCCTAGATCAACCATGAAGGCATCTTTCCTTCCTTCTTCAGGTGGTCCACGACCTTCGCGAAGGAGGTCATGTCCTCGATGGTGGGCTGCCCTGCACGCTCAGGCGTCTGGCCCATGTACAACTTCTTGAGGTCGTCGAACTCCTTGGCGACCTTGGCGACGGACTCGTCCATCTCCCTGCGGATGGTCTTCGTCATCGTCTCGATGGCCTGGTCGGCAGCTCTGACACACTGCCCCTTGGTCTCCAGCTCGATGAAGTCGACCAGGCCCTTGCGCGTCTGGTTCAGGTCTTTGAGAACCCCCCGACCGTCCTCAATGGCCTTCTCCAGCCGCTCGACGAGCTTCCGGAGCTCTGCGATGTCGTCGCCACCGATCTTGATGTCGACTTCCATCTCTCCTCGAGCCCGCGCCATCAGCTCGGCCTCTTCGGAGGGCAAGGGTTGCCGTGCTCGTCGACACACACCTCGACCTGATGCGTGTGTCCGTTCTTGTCCTTGACCGTGCCTCCGTCGTTGCCACAGGCGTTGGCGAACGCACCAGTCACGATCAGCGACCCGACGAGGGCCAAGCCGCTGGCGAAGATGTTGCTACGCTTCACGTAGCGCCCACCTCTTTTCGGCGTAGAAAGTGTAGTCCAGATAGGCACTATAGCCCCATCCGGTCTCGGCGATAAGGTCCTTGTACTCTCTGTTGACGGCACACCGTTCGTACATCATATACGGTGTCACTACGATGAGGTTCCAGGGCATTTAGAACACTCCGTGGATGTGCATCACGGCCGCGATCGTGAGGAAGCAGGCGGTCAAGACTCCGATGACGATCGCAAGGACGATCTGCAACCAAAAACGCATGAGGAGAAGGGGCTCCGTCGTTCTAGTTTCCGCCGCCGTACACCATGATACGGCATTCCGATGGTGACTTGCCCGCAGCGATGCAGGCCTTCAAGCTCTCTCGGTGGTTGTTCGAAGCTTCGACAGCGCCGAACACAATGCCGCCCACCACGGCCAAGATGCCGAGAACGATCGCCACGCCGAGGAAGAACCCCGCCCACGTGATGTCGCCCTCTCTGTCGATCAGGTCGCTCACTCGATGTCTCCCAACATCTTCTGGATGTATTCCCATTTCTGTTCGATGCGCTGACGCCTTCCCATGTCGACGGTGTTCCGTGCCATGATGTCAGTGATCTGGACAGCGTTCTTCTGACCGACTCGGTGCGCACGGTCTTCGGCCTGCTTGTTCGCTACAGGCTTCCAACTGCGGTCGAGGAAGATGACGTGGCTGGCGGCCGTCAGGGTGATCGACTCTCCACCGGTTGCGATCGTGGAGGCGAAGACCTGGATGTTACCCTTCTGGAAGTCAGTGACGTACTTGCCTCGGTCGGCCTGGTTGATGTCGCCGGTGAACGGTACGAAGGAGATGTTCCTCTGCTTCAACCGTTCGCCCACCATGTGGACGGCATCCTGGAACTGGCTGAAGACGATGAGCTGGTCGTTCGGAGCCTCGTCGACGATGTCCATCAGTGCGTCAATCTTCGACGACGGATCGACAATGCGCCACTTCAACTCTTCGAACCAGATCGGCTCGCCCGTTACCTTGTCGCGGATCCAGTCCGTCTTGTCCTTGTTCCGACGACGGTGCTTCTCGATGTACGACTCCATGTACCCCATGGCGAACTGCTGGAGTCGGGTCAGCTGAGCGATGACTGCAGGGGCGGCAAGAGGAGCACTCTCCGTCTCCTTCTTCATTTCCACCCAGGCAATCATCTCCTTCTTCATCTCGTCGTACGCCTTGCGCTGCTGCGGAAGGAGATCCACCCAGACGGTGTTATAGTACTTGTCCGGGAGGTCCTCCATCACGTCCGCCTTCTTCCGACGGACGAACCAAGGCTCCATCTCCTTGTGCAGGCTGGCGACGTTCTTGACGCCGACGAACTTCTTGTACTGCGCCCCTGTTCCCCAGTTGGTCTCGGTGTCGTAGAGGCAGTAGTGGTTGACGAACCGGTGGTAGCTGGTGTAGCCCTTGTAGTTCGGCCAGAGCCAGTTCAAGACTGACCAGAGGTCTTCCGGCTTGTCATCGGCAGGTGTTCCGCTGATGCCCGTCTTGTACTTGACGTTGCGGATCTGCTTCAGGGCCTTGGTCGTCTTGGCGTTCCGGTTCTTGATCTTGTGCACCTCGTCGGCGATGATGTGGAACCAAGCGACACGCTTCAGCTCCTCGATCAACCGAACACCGTCCCAGTGGATGATGTAGAAGTGCACATGCGGATCCTTAAGCGCTCGGATGAACGCTGGCCTGTTCTTCGGGTTGATGACCACTACCTTGGCTCGCGGAGCGAACTTGTAGATGGTCTCTTCCCAGTGATCGAAGGCCGATCCTCGGGCGATGATCAACGTCTTCAACGCCGTCGTGGGTATGCCTGACTTGTCGTAGATGTCCTTCCTGTGCTTCACATCGATGGCAAGGGACTCGAACGTCTTGCCGAGACCCATCTCGTCACCGATCAGGCGCGACGTTATCTTGGGTCGCGTCAGCTTGTCGACTGCTTCCTGCTGGAAGCTGAACAGCGTTACGCTCAACTGCCCACCGCCATTATGATCCTGGCCGTGATGATGACTACAGCCGCGACGAGAATGGCCCAGCGAAGACCAGACGGAACGAGACTACCGCAGCGAACCAGCGCCTTCCTCGGAAGGGTGTTCTGCGCGAGCACCTTCCGGGCTTCAGCTAGCTCAGCCAGCTCCCTGCAGTAGTTGCAGAGTGAGTCCGCATCCGTGGCAACGAACTCTGCCCTGCAGCCTTTGCATGACACTAGAGACTCGTGCGCCACAAGATCACCTACTCTCCTTTGCCATCTTCTACTATTCTATAGCGAACCCTAGGGACCAATCAAGAGGCCCAAGCGATGATCTTTTTGTCAATCATCGTCTACGCTCGTTCTCCCAGATCAGGGTGTGTGACCTGAAGCTCAGGCCGTATCCCTTCTCGATGACGGATGCAGCGACCCGCTTGGCGACCGCGATGTTACGTGCGGCGCTCGTGCCCTCCGGCATACAGTAGACACGGCTCGGGTGGATCGCGTGCGCCTCGACCATCTGGTCAACCTCGTCGAGGTCGGTGATGCCGGAGACCACGAACTTGAACGTCGCCTTCGGTGTGCCGGCGAACCAGTCGATCACGTCGGGCTTGTACCTCTTCTTCAAGAGGTTGCCCGAGTTCTCCAGCTTGGGTGAGACGGTGTAGGCCTCGATGAACGGGTGCAGACTGTTCGTCGGCTTGATCGTTCCAGCCGTCTCGATGTGCACCTCGTTGGCCCACTCGGTGACCGACTCGGCGAGCTCGGTCAGTCCGTGCATCTGCAGCAGCGGCTCGCCGCCGGAGACCACGATGATGGTCGGCTTCTGACGGATGGGCCAGTAGCTGTCGAGGTCCCAGAGGACGTCCAGCGTCCGCTTCTCCTGGAAGTTTTCCTCCTTGGGAAAGAGCACCAGGTCTCTGTGCGCCGCCGCCCTGGCGTTGGTGTTCGCCCACGTGTACGGGGTGTCGCACCAGCTGCACTGGAGGTTGCAGTCGTACAGCCGAACGAACATACAGTGCCGTCCGGCGTACTTGCCCTCACCCTGAATGGTGGGGCCGAAGATCTCGTTGACGCGCAGCATCAGTTCCACCGAGGGTCGACGGGGCGAGTCGGGCCGTGTGGATCTTCGTACGGGTTCCGGTGGGGCTCCGGGCACTCGGTCAGCGCCTCTCCGCCCTTCGCGAACTTGTACCCCCACCAGAAGACCTGCTCGATGACCTGGGTGTAGAGACCCATCAGGAGGGCCGGGTCGGGCGGGTTCCCACTCATGACCCCCTCCATGGCCTTCTGGGCGATCTCCTCCTGGGAGGTTTCCGCGATCGCGTCCAGCATGGGCCAGTGCGTGTGCAGGTCCCGCTCCTCACGGAACTTCTCCACGTGCGCCTTGAAGAGGTCCAGCTCACGCTCGAGCCGAGCTCGGATCTCGTCGTCATACATTCGGCGTGCCTTTCTTCTTGAGCGTTTCCCAGAACGCCTTAGCCTCTTCCACATTGATGACGGTCCTTCCACATACACACCGGGTCTTCTTGATGTGCTTCTGTCGGATGTGGTAGTAGACCAGCTGCGGGCTGTCTCCGACCATCTTGGCGAAGTCCCGCGGAGTCAGGTACGGTGCTCCTTCGAGCTCGTCCGCCTCCATCTTGGCGATGAGCTCGTCCATGTTCCCATGGAAGACCTCTTCATCCTCCATGAGGCCTACGCGTCCTGGTCGATCGTGGGCTCATCCTCGATCCCGTCCGCCGCGATGCCGTTCTCCAACAACACCACACGGGCGTCTATCCCAGCGAGGGCCTTGACCTGGTTCTCGATGTGCTCCCGGAGCAGCTTGCCGATGTCGACAACACTCGACCGCATGAGGTCGTAGTTCTTGTCGGTCTCCTTGCTCCAGGTGATCTGCTCGGTCATCCAGGCGGCGATCCGTTCGACCTGCTGGGCGAGCCTGAGCTGCGCCCTCATCCACTGGTCGATGACGGCGTCGGTCGTCTTGAAGCGCTCCTGCATGATCGCCTCGCGCCGCTCGAGTCCTTCGATGCGCTCCAGGGTGGCCTTGGCTACCTCCTGCGCGAGCCCGTCGGCCTCCTCGAGGACCTCGATCCGCGCCAGCAGATCGTCCAGCCTCTTGCCGTTGCCGTCGATCTCCGTCTGTACGCCGTTGAGTGTTCTGTGCTCGACGTACCTGTCGTCGTGGTCGTGGTAATTGTCTTCCATTTTTCGCCCCGCTTCCTTTCGTTTTTTCTAGCGAGGGTGAGCTTATTTAGAACAAGCTCTCTAAGGAGTTCTAAACGCGTTTGAGAGCAGGAACGTAGCTCCTGAATCCCTTAAGTACACCGTTTAGAACTTCGCGTTTAGAACTCCTTAGAACTCTTGTTGCGAGAACTACACCTGCCGCCCGCCCTGGAGGCCTTGCTGCTCGAGCATGGCCATGTAGTCGCGAGCGCGCTGGCGGTCTTGTGCGGTGGTGTGCGCGTCGATGTCCCACTGCTTCGGCCCAGTGGCACCGGACCCCTTCGGAGGGATCGTCCCGTCGCGGTTGATCTGGACCTGCCACCGCTCTTCGAACTGTTCGCAGCGTTCGTTGGCGCACATCCAGGTCTCGACCTTGGTGCCTCGAGGCACCCGGAGCTGCGCGCTGGTGACGAACTTGCCTGGCTGCGCACACCCGAACGGGCACCGCGTGGCTTCCTCGTACGTCGTCAGGTCCCTCGGCTCAGACATCGTCCTGTTCCTCCTCGACGTCACTGGCGGCCTTGACAGCCAGGTGGTCCTGGTAGATGTACTGGAAGAAGAAGTCGGCCTGCTGCGTCAGATACGACCTGTCGACCTCGGACAGCGTGCCGTCGGTGCCCGCGGCCATGATGGCCAGCTTCAGAGCTTCCGCCCTCGCGTGGGCGATCCCCCACTCGGGCTCGACACCGTCGTGCACGACACTCAGCTCGCCGGTGACCGAGTGCTTGAGCGTGGACTGTTTCGGGTCGACGCTGTGCTGGACCCGAACGGGATTGGTGTTGTAGGCGTCGCCGGCGATCCGGATGTCGGGCATCAGTCCGTCTCCGTCTCACCGGTCTTGATGAACCGCTCGTACGCCTTGGCGTGCCGCAGCACCATGGTGTTGTCGTGGAGCTTCGACCCGGCGAAGGTGCGACTGGCGGCGTCGAGCGCCCAGGACCTGATCTGCTCCTCCCGGGACATCTCCGTGGAGACGAGCTCAGCCTCGAAGAAGTCCTTACCGAGGGGCTCGTGATACTGCCTAGCCACTTCGTCCTTCATCTGGCGGTCGTACTGGCCCTCGTTCATTCGACGATCTCCGCTTCGGTCTCGACGGTCGCGTTGCCGTCCTGTAGGGCGAAGACGACGGCCTCGATCTGGTCGCCTTCATCGAGCTCACGCTCGTACTGGGCGGCCTGCTCGACACTCATGCCGGGGTAGCTACCCTCGTCCACGTAGCTCACCGCGGTGACCTTCCTGGTCACCTTGACTCTGGCCACGTTAACCTCCTCTGCTACTTAGGATCGTTGCACCCTCTTCACGCGTGGTCGAGTCGACCCGCATGATCGCGTACTCGTACTCCACGTCGGTCGCCCGATGCACTTGCCATCGGGCGACCTTCTTCAGTGCCCCACGGTAGGTCCAGAAGCGAGGACCTGCGACGATCTCGTAGCCGTCGCGATAGGTCCTGTACTCCTTGATCCACCAGCGCTTCTTCATGTCAGCCGTTCTTGTCCTGAAGGGCTTCGAGGAGCTCGGCGACGGTGCTCTCCAGGAGCGCGATGCGGCCCTCGTGGTCCTGCATCTGGCCCTGGAGCACCGCGGTCTTGGAGGTGGACACCTGCGACGGCGCCTTCTCCTTGTGCTGCTCCCAGAGGAGGTACTCCTCCAGCGTGGGGGGCTTCTTCAGGAGCCACCGGCTGGGGGCGCTGCCGCCTCCACGGGTGAGCTGCTGGGCACAGCCCATGCCCTTGAGCGCCTGGGTGGTGGCCGTGTAGTAGGGGATGGCCAGCTTGAGCTTGTTCAGCACCAGCTTGGTCATGTACCCCTCCCAGATCCGGCCGTCGGGGGTGTCCTTGGCTTCCTCGGTCATCACCCCCCAGACACTCATGATGTGCCCGAACGTCGCCGGAGGGGCGCTGTTCTCTTCCATCTGCGCCATGGTCATGTTAGCTGCTTCTCCATTTCTGCCAGGTCGGAAAGCGCGTTCGCGTATCCGCCCGTGAGCGATAGTAGGTCGTCGATGTCCTCGAGCGAGGTGTCCTCAGTCGTGGCCGTGATGGCCTCTTGGACACCCTCGCTGTAGTGTTCGATCATCTGCCTGAGTAGACGCTTCTGCCTTCCTGTCAACTGCAGTGTGACAGGGGCTTCGTCGCCGTCCACCGCACTGGGGTCATTTGTCTGACTACCACCCGATCCACTTGTCAACGTTGTTATCCCTTTCCAGCGTGAAGGAATGGGGGCCCCTCTCTCGAGAGGCCCCCAATCCTCCGCCCCTTACAACCCCATCGGAGGTGATGGGCTAGGCGGCGGGACGTTCACTTAGCACTCTCATCCCAGGGCTGCTCGTAACAGCCCTGAGTCGCGTCACGTCCTCTGAGCACCGGTGGGTAAGTGCTCCCAACCCGCTCCGCTCCTTGCCAGTTCGACAGCGGGTCAGATCTAGTGCTAGGCCTGCTTGAAGGAGGGGACATGAGGCAGCGTTTGTAGCCAACCGACGGTACGACAACCTCTGTCTTTCGACGAGGCAGGCAATTTCCCCTGTCCCCAACTACTGAACCTGGGGTGAATTCTAGGTCGCCGCGGAAGGCCTCCGACACGCACAGCGTCATGTCCCCTCCAGCTTTTACCCTGCATGGGCCGAACACCCATGCAGGGCCCGAGCGGTCCCGCAGTGCACCGCGCCGCTCGGCGTCTGTGACGGGGGAGCCATCGGTTGCGGTACTCGCACGGACTTGGTAGTCGCGTGTAGTCCGATGACTCCCCCGCTCGAGAGTGGCTTTCCCTCGTCCCGCCACTACGGGCCCACCAGAGTGTATCCGCGAGCTAGGCATAGCCTTCGCCCCCTCTGGATCGTTCGGGTGCCTGTCCACCACTCTCAAGTCTTGACGGGAAAAGGGTGCGCGAGTTGGCACACCGGACGTCCAAAGAAAGGTACTCGAAGGGACATCGGTCTCAGCGCACCCCCTCCCCGCGTCATGGTTGAGGAGGAGGTAGCCCCGCTCGCCTCGGTACAAGACTACCTCCTCCCCACCTGTTCGCCGTAGTGTTTCATGGCGCACAATCCGGACGCGTTCGGAGATCTCCTCCGACACCATGCTACGGCTCCACCTAAGCTTACCAGGACCTGCCCGTACGTCCCAGGGCGTCTGTTAGTTTGAAGCAGGTCCTGTAGAGGGTGACCCCTCTGGCCAGGAGATCAGGAACTCTTCGAGTGCTCACCAGCTCGTTCCTGGATAGCGCACTGCCTGATCTCCCAGCCACAGCGGTCATCTCCGCTGAAGTTACTCGGCCTCTTCGACCTCGGCCAGCTCGTTGGGCGCGGGCTCCGCCGGCTCGGCGTCCTCGGTCTTCGCGGACGCCTTGGCCTTCTTGTCGGCCGCCTTCTTGGCCGCGTTGGCCTGGCGGGTCTTGACGCGCTCCTCCTTGCGGAGCCACCACGCGAAGGCCTCCGCGAACTGGTCGTGCGTCTCGTCGCCGGCGAGCCGCAGCGCGGGGCGGGTCTCGTCGTCGTCCTCGGCCCGCTCCTCGCCGGCCTCGGTCACGAAGACCACCGGAAAGGGGTCCTCCTTCGACCGGTTCTTGATGTAGCTGTAGATGACCTGCGGCCGGTGGTCGTCCCACTCGGACACGTCCTCGCCGGCGGCCTCCGCCTGCGCCTTCAGCCACTCGTTCAGCTTGTTGTTGAACTGGATCGGGGTCCCGTAGCCGTCGGGCAGCTTCGCGCGCTTGCCCTTCTTCTCCTCCTTGGCCGGCTTGGTCTCGGTGGACTCGGCCGCGGGGGTCTCCGTGGTCTCGTCGACGGTGTCCTCCGCCTCGGGAACCTCGACTTCCTGCATCTCGGTCATACTGCGTCCCTCCATAGGATTGGGATTGTGGTCTCGCTTGGCTTGCTTCTACGATTAATTATACAGTAGTCATAGAGGCCCAAGCAAGGGGGTCGATTGAAGAAATCTCAAGAACTTTTGGGCCGCCTGTGTGACGGTTAGGAAGTGTCTCGATTTCCCCCTAGGGCGATTAGATGTAGTGACGTGCGAGCAGGATGATGATCGTCACCAGGCACGCGGTGGCCACGATGTCGATCATCCACTGCGCGGGCCGACGGGGGCCACCAGCCATCTGGCCCATCCCCAGGATGACCAGAATGCCGATGGCCACCCATCGGACCGTCTCAGGATTCAGATGCACTGTGCTCCTTCACCGGGATGAACCCGCTCTTGCTGACTGTTACCAGTTTACGTCCGAGCAGGTCGATGTCGTCGCACCGTACATCCCACATACGAAGACCGAAGATCCGTCGCTTCCGCTCGAGAACACCTACGCGTCCACGAAACGGTATCGCACGAACCTCGACTCGGTCTCCGACCTGGGGCTTGTACTTCCTCAGCATGCTTCACCTCCTAGTGCCATCCGTAGTGATCGTACAGTACCTTGTCCATCGACCTGCTGCCCACGGCCATGACTACGTTCTCTCGAACGTGTACCATCTGGCAGGCTACCCTCTCAGCTTCAAGCCTGCCATCGGCATCGATCACGAAGTACACCGTTGCGTCGACGCGGGGTGGCCGACGCAGAGCAACGTCCACCTCCACGACGAACAACATGCTACCTCCTTAGTCTAGGTAACACACGCCCAGAGCCGTATGCAGACTCCACACGGCTCTCGGCGTCAATCACCTGGACCTGCTGTGCGCCCCCGTGCTGGCGAAGCGCGTGGTGATGACGAGGAGAGACACCAGGACGAGAGCGATGCCGAGGAGTGCGAACTCGAACATCTTGACCTGCTGCCAGAGTAGGTGTAGGAGGGCGAGGATCACTTACGTTCCTTCCTCTTCTTGCGAAGGTATCGGCGGACCTTGTAGTCCTGGATCTCGTCAGGGATGCCGGCAATGACCATCAGGAGCAGGATGCCGACGATGATGTAGGCGGTGGCGGGGTAGTTGCTGTAGTCCATTACTCGTCGCGGCCAGTGCTTCGCCGTAGACGCCAGCGCCGAAGCACCTGAGCGGCCCGCTCCCTCCACTTCTTCCAGTGGATGATGGCGTGCCCCAGAAGGGACCCGAAGACGCCGCCACCCGCAGCAGCGGCGCCCAGCTCGATCGGAAACCAGTTCATGCCGGCAGCTCTCCCGGCGTGACCTGGTAGTCATAGTTACCCACCGTGCGTCCGATCTGGCCCTTCTTCCACTTCGCCACGGGCTGGTCGAACACGTTCGGAACGCCTTCGATGACCTTTCTCCAGGTGTCGTACACCTTGGGGTTCTGGATCACCGTCTCCGTCCACGAGCAGCTACGCTCGTCCCATTCGAGCATGTAGCTGGCCGTGTCGCCCAGGAGCTTGATGTCAAGAACCAAGCTCCTGTACGCGTTCAGCGTTACCGTCGACAGAATTCGGATCGCCATCGATCGTCGCCTCCATCTTGATCTCGATGCCGAGCTTGTACAGCGCGACCTTCCATCCCGGAGGAGGCGTCTGCGCCGCGGACACGCCGCAGTTCATGCAGCAAAACGTCCGTACCTTCGAGCCGGTGCCCGCCTGCGTTGCGTAGAGCACGGCGGCTACCTTTGCCTGGCTACAGGCTTCGCAGTCGATCTTGGTGCTGTCGTAGTCCAGTCCCAAGAGCCGGCGTGCAAAGGCGTCCAGCGTAGGGTCGTCGGTGTCCATCAGGTACCGAGTCTCCTCCGTCAGGACCTTCAGCTGAAAGTCTGCCTTGTTCATGTTCACCTCCTCCCCCTCATGCGGACGATAGCTTGCCGGAATGTTTCATCCGGGTTGCTCGGACGTGGTTTGCTCAGGAAGGTCAACACGCAAAGGCCACAGAGTGCCTTCTCGATGTGGACCTTCTTTCCTACACGGAAGACGTTACCGTTCTTCCGCAGCTTGTGACGGTACATCTCGAGTGCGATCTCGTCATCGGCTTCGATGGGCCACTCCTCAACCTCGTGGCCACAGTTGCCGCACTCGATCATCAGCAGGTCTCGATCCGGGTGATGTGGTACTTGCCCTCCCACTTCTTCCTGGCCGTCTCTGCGTCAGCCACCTCCAGGAACGAGTGGTGCGCGCCTGTGATGTCTGTGCAGAACTGACCATTTACCGGGCACGATCCCGATATCTTGTTGGCAGGATCGTGCTCCGGGTTTCGAGGTAGCTTGACGGTCACGATACAAACTCTCATGTTCACCTCCTAACGGATTCCGGGTAGGATCGAAGGCCGTGTGGATCTTCGATCCTCCCGGGACCGGTTAGGCCGTGGCGTGCTTCTTCAGGACACCGGGGCAGTCTCGGTGCTCCATCTTGTCCTCGTCGAGCCAGCGGTGCGGCTCGTGCTCCACGAGGTTGTCGGAGTCGAACGCCGCCTGGCTGCACGGCCACGTTCGGCCGTTCTTGAGGAGTGCCTTGATCACTCGCCAGCGGTGACCGACACCCTTGAAGTAGTTCCTCACTCCACCCCTCCTGCGTAGCGGATCTTGATCTTGACTCGGCCGTCGTGATCGACGACCTCGAATGCGAAGTACTTCCGGGATGATGCCATGAAGATCTTCCGCACCGAGGTCGTCCGACCACGCCGTTCGCCCTGCTGCCACCCTTGGTCCTCGCGGAGTCCGATCATGAACTCCGTCGGGTTGTTGGCGTTGCCCACCTGCTTGATCAGGTCGTCGACCCCGTCGCGGAGTGCCTCGAGATGGAAGAGGCTTCCCATGTCGAGGACGAGCTCGGCTTCGACAGGCATCAGACGTCGTGGAAGGTCGCGGCGTCGTCCTCGATCTCCAGGTCGGACTGGTTCTTGTAGACGTCGAAGATGTCGTCCAGCATGTTCTTGACGAACTCCGGGCCGCTCATCTTCCGGCGGTCGGCCTCGACCATGATCGCGTGCTGGTTGTACGTCAGCCACTCACGCGCCCCGTCGAGCATGGCGTTGCGCCGCTCGATCTCGTCCTGGTTGTTCTCGGTGAACAGGATGAACTCGGCCAGCGCGCGGATGGGGTTCTCGTCGGCCAGCTTGATCAGCCGGTCGAGTTCGCTCCGCAGCGGGTCGGTCTCCGGCAGGGCCTTCTCGAGGTCCACTCCCAGCATCTCCGAGATCTTGTCGGTCAGACTCATTCCCACGGCCTTTCTACTCCGTTGTCGTCCAGCGGACGATCTTCCAATTTGGCCTTCAAGGCCAATCTGTCCACCACATACAGTGGTGTGCCGCCCATCAGGATCAGTATCAACCCTGCGGGAGTGAATGGGGGAATCAGCAACACGATTCCCGCTAGTGCGAATGGGGCACCTATGACAAATGCCAGTAGGTACCACCCGGGACCAGGCTTCTTGGTTGTTGTCATCTGCCCTCCCATCGGGTGGCCGTACGAGACGGCCACCCTCCTGCGAGTTCAGCTTGGTACTTCGCCCCTTTCACCCACCGGCTTTCCTGCTGGGACGAAGTTGTGTAGTAGGTTGGCGTGCTCGCTCATCCGCCGCGGGCAGAGGTTGCAGGCTTCGTCCTTGGGATCGAAGCCGTACAGTTCCTCGAAGTTATGCCCCTGGGGGTAGACTCCATACCCCCGACCCGACGGTGTCATCGCCTGTGCTGGTGTCATCGAAAGGCCCCTTTGCCTCGATACCGTTGGCAGCACATGCCTGCAGAAAGATCTCTGCATGGCCTTTGGGACCCAGTGTCGAGACTGGGCTCCCGTCGTCGAGGTACTGGCGAGTGCGGTCACTGAACGTGACCGCGTACTCACCCACCTTGACGATCACTGCAGTGCCTTCTTCAGCACCTGGTTGAACTCGGCGGCCTTGTCCGAGCCGTTGTTGTTCTCGGTCAACGCGTCCAGTTCCGTGGTCAGCTTCTGCGCGTCGTCCTCGTCGAGCGTGAGGTACACCTTGCGCGTGCTCCTGGCGGTCATCGCCATTGGGATCCCTCCTCTCTTTGCCATCTATGCTTATTATATAGCGAACCCAGCGACCCCTTCAAGAGGCCTAAAGATGGATCCGCTTGTAGTACCCCTTGAAGTCCTCGTCGCTCATCGACTCGAGCGCCGACACCATCTCCCGGCGGAGCTTGTCCATCACGAGCTGCTCGATGACGTCGAACGGGACCTGAACGTTGACCCTGTTCGTCCGGTGCTCGAGTGCCATCTCGCACTCGTCGCTCGGCATCACGATGGTCACAAAGCCACTGTAGTCACCGTTGTGGTGAAACGTGACCTCACCATACTCAGGGTCGGACTTGCTCGTGTAGTCGCTGCTGTGCATGTCACCTCCTGACCTTGATCTTGTCCTTCTTCTCGCCGTTCAGGTACTGGGCCAACTCGTCGTACTCCCAGTTCTGCTTCGGCAGAGGCTCGATCTGTCCCCCACGGGAAAGCGCGTTGAGGTAGTTCAAGATCTGAACCCGCGCCTGCTCCGGTCCTGGTGGCGTTCCGTACTTCCGCTGCCACCTCGTCTTGTAGACCGAGTTGACCGTGTCGCGATGATGCTCCACGGCGTCGCAGTAGTCGTTCAACGCCTCCAGCTTGTAGACGGTTGACGTACCCTTCAGGTCCTTCCTGAAGCTCTGCCAGCCATTGTGGTTGATGGCAAAGGCAATCTGCTCCTGTGTCAGACCCATCAGTCCGCCAGTGCGTCGTCGAGCGTCTCGTAGAGGTCGACGAGGATGGGACATGCTTCCTTCTCGTCGTGCGTCAACCGCTTCATCGCGATGTCCTTCATCTCGTTGAAGAGGTCGACCGCCTCACCGATCGGCATCCGAATGTTGACGATCTTCTCCACCTGATGCTGCATTGTACACCTCCCTTCCGCCGGGCCCGAGTGCCTGCGCACTCGGACCCTACGCACGGTCAGGTGTCACGCTCTGGCGTTGTGCTTGTTGACGTAGTTCGGGCAGCCCATCATCGCGCAGTGGCGACCGCTGTAGACGTCGTGCCCGCAGTCGCAGTGACGACTCTCCTCGCCGAGGGCCAGCAGCGCTCGGTGCACGGACTGGTGCACGTTGTCGCCGGAGGTGACCAGCGCCCCCGACTTGTCGTTGAACCTGACGTGCGTCGCCCACCGTACGCCCAGGTCGTCGAGGGTGACGTGCACCGTACTGACGTCGCTCCTGGCAAGGAGTCGCGCGACGTCCTCTTTCGCCTGGACGTTCTCATTGCTCACTTGACATCCATCCCTTCCCAGATGTCACGGCCCTCTTCGAAGGCCTCGTTGGTGATCTCGACGTCAGGCGAGTCGTCGGGCTCTTCGTCGAGCGGCCGAAAGGCTTCCACCTGACATTTGTTGCACCACCCGGAGATCGCGTACTCGGACCTCTCCGTCTCGGACCACGTGTTGAAGTCCTGCTGGCTGATAGTGCGACCGCATCCCACGGGTACTGGAACGCACTGGCTGTTCTGGTGCGCCGTCGCGGTCCCCATCAGGCTCTCCTGGAGCCTCTGCATCGCCGGGCTCTTGTCCTTGAACGACATCGAGCGTCGCCCCTTCCTCTCTCCCGAACTTGGATTGCCATTCTGTGTACTCCCGACGCCACCTGCACTTGTCGCTACAGGTGACGTGCAGGAGCAACAGGTTGAGAGGTGTCACTCTTTCGTCCTCAGACGCAGAAGTGCCATCTCGAGGTGCTTCCCGAAGCCGCAGAGACCTACGACCTGGACCGCACGGTACCGACGAACCACCCACCGCCCCTGTCGCGTCGACGAGAGGCGGCCGGAGGCCATCCAGCAGTCGGCACACTCCTGGCGATGCATTGCTCGAGTCCACTTGAGTCGGAACTCTTCGTCGTCCTCGAGCAGGACGCCCGTCTCAGTGAGTGTGGCGGACACGGCTGGCCTTGCGCCGCGCCTTCTTGGCCGCGCGCGACTCCGGCGACCTCATCATCCGGCCGCTCTTCTTCTTGGTCCCACCGGCCCAGATCTTCTGGGCGCCCCGCCGACGCTGCCGCGGGGACCTGTTGTCGCCGGCCTGCTGGAACTTCTTCCGCAGGATCTCCAGCATCGTGTTGCCGTTCTCCGGTGCCACGATCAGTCCTTCCACTTGTCGCCATACCGGTCCTGAGTGATCACTCGGACCTTTCCGTCTTCCATCTTGAACGCCACACTGACCCAGACGTCGCGTCGGATCGGCCTGATGTCCTTCAGTCGAAGATCGGACAAGTACTGTCCACTGTTCGACTTTACCTTGCGGCAGTTCGGACAAGCCCAGAGCCCGAACTTGGCGCCTCTGAACGAGTCCTCACTTCGTGGACTGCACTCGCAGAGCGATGCCGGCTTGATGAACACGCCGACAACGTTGAACTCGAACAGCTGAGGCAAGTCGGAAGCCTTCAGAAAGGCTTCGGCCATTTCGTTGTCATCGAACTCGATGAGGACTAGTCGCCCCATTGATTACCTCCCTCCAGCAACGTAGCCGTGCCGCCTAGGGCGGACTGTGCGTAGTCTCCCCGTGGAGGTTGCAGTGCACCTCACGGCTACGAAGCTGGACGTAGGTCCTCAGGACGTGGTGAGCCCAACGTTGACCAGTGTGAGTGAATCGCCTGAGATGGTCAGGCCTTCGGACCTCATGACTCCTCCTCCCCTGCGGAAGCAGTGACATCAGATTCAACGGACCGTTCCTGAGCGGCCCACGCACACCACAGAACCACACGGCCCTGTGATGCACGTCGGTTGTTCAGGTCAATCCCAACCGCTTTGCCTCGGCCTTGATGATCCTCTCGGCGTCGGTCTCGGCCATCATGCCTTCGACGAACCGCCGAGCAGCCTTGTACTCTTCGAAGGAAGGCCTTTCACCTTCGAGGTGGCTGGTCATGTCGATGTAGTTCTGGTACAGCCTTCTGAGCTCGGCTTCGTCCATCAGACGAACCGAGCGTTGACCTCGAACATGTCCCAGAAGTGCTCCGGGATCGCGCTCTGGCACCAGAGGTTGTTCGTCTGCACCTCGCGGCCGTCCTTGAACTGGATCGTCCACATCGCGCCGCCGAAGCCCCTGCACGAGGCCGGCGACTTGGAGATCGGCATGCCCGCGTCGAACGAGTACCGCACGCGCTCGCCGTTCTTCTCGACGATGACCACCCCGTCGTGCATGTCCTTGGCCCTGTCGAACCAGAACGCGCAGCCGAAGCAGTACTCCTCGGTCTCCTTCGAGTGGCTTCCCTCCCGGTAGTTCAGCGCCTTCCACTGGCGCCCCGGGTAGGTGATGTCGGTGCCGTCGACCGTGATCTCCTGGCAGCCTTCGCGCTTGCACGCGGGCAGCTCCAGGTGCTTGTCGAACTGCTCCTTGGTCGGAAACACCCGACCGCCCTCGTGTCCGTAGGATTTCATTCTCCCACCTTTCCTTGTCGGACAACGCACACCAGAGCTCGTGTGGAGCTCTGATGCACGTTCACCGGCCGGCCAGGTGTCAGGCCTTGGTGCGTCGGGCGAACTCGCGGTCCTCGTTGTCGAGCTCCTGCGACAGCTTGGTGTGCGCGTCGGCGATCCGCTTGCTGTCGATGCGGTCCAGATCCTCCGGGTTGGGGGCGTGGATGTGTGAGTGGTCCAGGTCGTCGTTGTCCTCGACCAGGTAGCTGGAACCGACGATGCCGGCAGGCGTGTCGAGCCCGTGCCAGTTGTTCGGGTTCAGCGACAGAAGCCACTCGTGCATGGCCTGCTCGTCCTTGAAGCGGACCTGGATGGTCTGCATCCCGATGTGGACGACGCCGTCACCCTCCTCGACGTGCGTGGGGACCGTGATGGTCACCTCGTGGAGGTTGATGGGGACTGTCATGGTTGCTCCTTCCTGTTGATGCAACCAGGCGGCACAGGGGGCGAGGCGTCCCTGCACCACCTTACTGCATCAGCCGAGCGGGGGGTTCATGTCGTCGTAGTGCGCCTGCGCTTCGCGGGCCTCGACAGTGGGCTCGTCGTGCACCCAGTGGTCGGGAAGGATCACGAGCCGGTCGATCTCCGGGTCGTCGTCGTTCGGCATCACGTAGACCGACTTGTACTGGATGTTGCTGTACGACGAGTCGCCGTCGGGCACCATGACCTCGAGCTCAGGGTTGGTCCCCTGGTTCATCATCTGCCCGAGGTACTGGTGCAGCTCTCGGATCTTCATTCGTGCTTCATCGCCTTTCCGTTGTTCTCCCAGTCACGCTCGAGCGGCGACACGTCCAGCACCATCTCGCTGGTCATCGCCGACGAGTCGGTGTGCATGTCCAGGAGGTTGAGGTTGGCTTCGGGGATCTGGATGACGACCTCGTCACCGGACGACCGCACGCGCATGGTCAGTCCGCTTTCGAGTTCGATGTCGAAGTGCTTCACGGACCTTCCCCTTCGAGGACGGTGTTGATCAGGGCACGAAGCGTCTCCGAGTACAGGGCGTAGTACAGGGTGTAGCGGGGGTAGTGCTGTTCGTTACCCCCGAGCACCAGGTTGCCCTCCTCGTCGAACTGGCTCTGGTCGCCCTGGTAGGCGGCCTCCAGCGCGTACATGTGGCAGTAGAACCGTACCACGTCACCGCGGTTAGGCTCCGTGCCACTGAACAGGAACTCGGACAGTTCTGTGTGCGCGTTGCGTCGGAGGTTGATCAGGCCAGCTCTGATGGAGGCATCGTCGCGGGCGTAGACGTGCGGATCTTTCATTTACCCTCCTTATTCGATTATACCGCAGGCACCAGTGACCCTTCACGGGTGCCCTACGAGTTTTCCCTCTCGATCAGACGGTGCAGAGCATCGTCGGTCACCGTGATCGGCTTCCAAGGGTCGCCGAGCCGCTCACGCAACTCGTCGGCCTTGTCCTGCCAGCGGAGGACATCCTCGTACAGCTTGCGGTCTTCGGGTCCGAGGTCCGTCCCTGCGAGGTCGGTCTCGGTCTCAGCCCACATGTCCTGCTGGTTGTGGAGTACCCAGATCAGGAACTCCTTGTCCTTCTTGGACAGCCAGTACTTCTTGAACAGGTTCTTCATAGACACCTCCTTCTGAAGTAACCAGACAGCGCTCGGCCGGAGCCGAGCACCATCCTACCACTTCAGCGGGGACACCTTCAGGTACTTCCCGTCCGGCGTCTTGACCAGCATCGAGCCGTCCTCGCGGCTCTCCAGGATCTCGGCGGTGAACTGATCGCCGACACCCTCCGCGGAGACGGGCACGAGCTCGTAGGCCGTCGCGCGACCCTCGCCGTGCTTCCTCAGTCGGTGCCCTTCGAAGATGTTGCCGTTGTTGGCCCACGTCTGAAGAGCGGCACCGATGTGCGACGTCGTCCACTCGATCTGGTCGGCATCGCCATGGTTCAGCACGTCCTTGGACTGAAACCTGCCCACGCCGCTGAAGTTCGTCGCTACGAACCTTCTGATAGCGTCGGCCTTTTTGTGACTGCTGCCCATATTTTCCTGCCACCTTCCTGATCCGACTGCCGGATCCAGCGACACTTGAGCCTCCGCAGGCTCAAGCATCACTGCACTCGTCAGTCTTCCGGGTCGCTGTGGAGGTTCAGTCCACCGCGCTGTGAGACGTCCTCGATGTACTCCTTGGCGTCCTCGACGGTCTCGATCACCGTCTCGTCGTCCACCTTGGCACGGCGCGCCATCTCGATGGCCTTCTTGGACGCCTCCTCCTCACGCAGGTAGTTGTTGTACATGACCAGTTGGCCGTCGCTGTCCTCGCCCGGCCTGGTGTCGAGCACCCTGGACACCCAGATGCTCACCACGGGCCTGACTTCCTCGATCGCCTCCAGCACCGTCGTGACGGGCTTGTCGGCACCGAGCAGCATGCCCTTGATCTGGTCGTCCTCGTAGCACTCGACGATGACATCCCAGCCCGCTTCGTAGTTCTCCTGCGCGTGGGCCTTGACGCCGTCGATCAGTTCCTGCATGTCGGTCATGCCAGTCCGTCCTTGAAGGGGTCCGAGAACCCGGTCGTCCGTTCCATCTCGGCCGCCACGTCCTTGAGGCCCAGGCCCTTGCTGTGGTCGGTACCGTTCTCCGGGTCCTCCCACGACAGGTTCTGCGCCTTGCGGCCCATGGCCTCGTCGACCTGAGCGGTCAGATCCTGCAGGTTGTAGGCCTGCGTCTCCTTCAGCTCGACCACGTCGTCGTAGTGGCCCAGCGTGTACCGCCACATCATGAGCTCGGCGAGTTCCTCGTTGGTCGGCTTCTTCTCCGACCGCAGAATCGGATCGTCATCGTGCCAGTCCCGCTCGACGTAAAGGCGTGCGTCCGTTCCCTCTTCGGGGACGTCCACCTCGTGAGTCGTGACCACGATGTATTTCATTGTACTGCCTCCTTCGGTCTGAGTTGACCAGACAGTGCCCCGTAGGGCACCATCCTACCGACTCAGAGCCGGTCCTTCCACTTCAGGATCCCGAGCACAACGTAGCCGCCTGCCAGAGCGGAAACGATGATCAGGATCACGATCCGTACGCCCAGCGGTATGTGCCCGCAACCGGCGGCACAGTTAGCCAGGATCACAGGTCACTCCGCTCCGGGTACGGCTTCACGTCGACCTCGAAGCCGGCGGCCTTACAGGCCTCAGAGATGATGTTGACCAGGTTGTTCGCCCGGCCAGCCTCCTTGCCGTCCTGCTCTTCCATGTGCTCCCAGTCACTCTTGGCCCACCAGTCTTCGGGCGTGGGCACCTCGATGCCGCTCTCGTGCGTGACGAGGATCTGGATCTGCATGTCTCCTCCTCAGACCAGGTCGTTCCACCACTCGCAGGTCTGGCACCCTACGCGAACGAATGCCGTACCTGCCATGTGCTCGTTGATGACGAGCTGCACCGTCACCAGGTGACCCGGATTCCGGATCGCGTGGTTCGGCGCGTCATCACCCTGTTCGGGATCGTAGTAGAGCGGCACCTGTCGTCCGGTGCTGTCCTCTACGGTCTTCGGCATCTCTTGCTGCATGCCTGCCTCCTACTAGGACTGAGTGTCCTTGGCCAGCCTGGGAACGCCTTGCGGCGCCCCAGGCTCACCAGATGGACTCAGGCCTCGACGAGCTCGTTCACGGGCTCGCTGTCGGTCTTGCCCTCGGTCTCGCCGGCCAGCTCCTTCGCGAGCTGCTCGGCCTTCTTCGCGGCGCGGTTCGCCTCCCGGCTGATGTAGTTCTCGGCCCAGGCGGTGATGACCGCGACGCTGACCTGCCACTTGCCCTCGTCGTTCTTGAAGGCGCCCTTCCGCTCACCCTCGGGCTTGCCGTCGTGCAGCAGGCCCTTGCCGGCGTACTGGTACAGCATCTGCGCCGGCAGGACGCGCGGCTTGGTGGCGTCCTTCTTGTCCTTGAGGCCCGCCTCGGCCAGGAGGGTGTTGACCAGCTCGGTCGCCTTGAAGGGCGACAGGTAGGTCTTCTCCGGGTCGGCCTCGGCGATCTCGGGCTCGGTGCCGTCCTCCTCCTCGGTCTCGACGGTCTCCTCCTCGACGCCCTCGTCCTCGCGAACGGGGTCGGTCTCGGGAGCCGCCTCGGCCTCGGTGGCGTCCACGACGTCGTCGATGGAGACGTCGTCGGTGGTGGCGAGCTCGGACTGCGTGGTCTCGGACATGACTAACTCCTGTTCTGACCGCGTACTCTGTTTGTTTTGTCCGACGCGGCCGGGCACCAGATGGTCGGACACCATCTAGCACCCTACTGAGTCGGACTAGGAGTTAAGTCCCACTGTTCAGTTGTCAATCTTGCTCCTGTATACTTCTATTATACAGGAGGCCCTAGCGCCCTAATCAAGGGGCGCTAGTCAAGATCTTTTACAATTTTTGCTACCTGCCCCAACAGCGTCGACATCGGGTGGACGCCCTCGCCCCAGTAGGCTTCCCACGAAGGCGAACCCACTGACATCATGCCCCAGCAGGTCACGTCTTCAGGCTCTTTCAGTGACCCATCCCTGAGGCGGTTCACCGTTTCCAGATGTTCGTCCACCACATCGAAGATTCCGATGATGTGGCAACCATCACACTGCCAGAGGCCACTCTTCTCTTCTTCAGTCCAGGGCTCCAAGCCCACGGACCGCATGAGGTTGTCGTGTCTGTCACTCATTGTAACACCTCCCCTCAGCCGGATGCACAACACCACACGGCTTTTGGAGCCCGTGGCGACGGTGTTGTGCATCCTGCTCAGGGTCAGGCGCGGTGGCGGTCCTTGCCGAGGAAGTTCTTGCAGGTCGGCTCGTCACAGTACCGAGCGTCGGTGGCGTCCTCGACGTGCCCGCAGCTCTTCCAACGCGGCCCCTCGTTCAGGGACTGCGACGCGAGGAGGCGGTCCTCGTTCGACGTGTCCAGCCACTCGGAGAGCGCCTCGGGCGTGTCGAACTCGAGTCGGTGCACCTGCGTGACCGGGTAGGTCACCGTGTCACCGTGCTCGTCGATGTGCGACTCCGAGCCGACGATGGTCACGATCGCCTCAGTGGCGTTCATGGCCACGACAGGGTCTACGAACTCGCGGTCCCTTTCGCCGGACTGCTCGTAGTCGTACGCGTCCAGATCCTTCATGATCGTCCCTTTCGACGATGTTTGTTGGCCGAACAGGCCAGACAGTTTATGGCTGAGCCATAGGCCATCCTACGTGTTCGGACATATTGTTAGGCAGATGATTGGAATGTTAGTTGGTGTGCGGCTGTTGTTGTAGTTGTAGTCGGATTGAATTTTTGATTGTTTCTTTTTATTATATATGGTGTCCTAGGGTCCGCCGCTAGGGGCGCTCTTCAAGATCTTTTAAAAATTTTGTTGCCGTTCTTTTCCTGAAGGAAGTTTCGTTGGCAGGCTTGATTGGTCCTACATGATTGCTGTATAATTGATACTAGAAACCAAGGAGGACTCATGGGACGACCGCGCCAACCCTTTTGCCCCGACTGCATCAAGGCAGGAGTGGAAGGGGTGCCCAAGGCATCTAACCGAGGCTACTGCAGGGAACACCACAATCTTCGGCAACTAGCGTACCACGAGGCAAACCAGTCGGGAACAGCTCCCGAAGAAAGCATGGTCGTTGTCCTCACGACCAAGCTAGTCCAGGCACGCGAACGCGCCAAGGAGCTAGAGGCCGCCCTTCTTTTCCTGAAGGAGAAGGGTGTCGACATTCAGCAACAGGAAGAGATGCTGAAGATTCAGGCCGAGAACCTCGAGCTCCGGCAGTGGAAGGAACGTGCCCTTAGGCACATCGAGAACCCTCGCGAACCCCATCCTGACGACAAGGACGCAAAGAGCCTGTTCCAACAGCAACTCGATGCCCTCAACGCGACTCTCGAACCCCCTTCCGGCAATGATTAATAGATGAATAGAAGTTTGTATCACCAGATTCTCACACACTTACTTCTTTACTACGTAACATACAGCTCCTCTCTCCCGTCCTCTACTACTCTCTAGTCATTACTATTTATAGGATAGTAACAAATAGATATATAGCACCCCGAGGACGTGGGGAGTTAGAGTTAGAGTCTTACGTAGTAGAGGTTTGAGTGTGTGAAAACTTAGTGATACAAACTTCCTTCCTTCTATTAATGTTTCAGCAGTTGTCACTGCCTGCAACAGCCTCAGACCACCACTGCAAAAGTCACAGAAGAAGTCCCAAAAGAAGTCCCAAAAAGGCCTGAGTACGCTGCGGACCTGACACGTATGTTGTATGAATCAGTTTGAGGCGCGATGCTGTGTTGCTCTAGGTATAGGTCCGATGCGATAGTGCCGGCTCGTGACCTTCCCCCTTAGGAAGTGGTGCTCCTGTCCCATATGGGAAACAGTGACGTGGGAACGGAACACACCGCCCGTGTGGTTCTTTGCCTCCTTCTAGGGTCGGGGTTGGCCGTGGTCCTGAACTGACCAGGCAACGCTCCCCGAAGGGAGCGCCACCTTACCGGTTCAGGCTGCGGTCAGGAACACCAGCATGACGCAGTCGTAGTTGTGTGTACCGTCGTCGTGGTAGCAGTGTTCACACATGACTCAGCCCTCGTTGCAGGTCGCGTCGTTCTTGGGGTCGGGCGTCGGGTCGTTGTAGTGCTCAGGGTTCAGCGACAGGACATCCTGCTCGTCGAACCCGCACACCATGACCCGCTTGCCCTGGTCGTCGACGGTCCAGGCCTTGAGGTACTCGACCTTCCCGTTCTTCAGGACCCGGAACGACTTGCCCTTGCCGTTACCCCTGTGCTGGGCGTCCCAGTAGCACGGTCCGTCGGAGTCCTCCGTCTTGCACGGGGAACTCGAGGGCGTGCTCGTGACGCTCAGCGTCGGGACCGTCTGGACCTCGTTCGATCGCCACTCGTTGGCGAGGGCGAGCGAGGTCGTCAGCGTGGCGATCCCGGCCAGGGCGGTCGCGGCAACCAGCTTTCGCATGGCTCCTCCTATGAACTTGTTTCCATTGGCCTAGGCAGGCCACACCGTGTACGGCCTGCAGTTCCGTACACGATGCTACCGGTCTAGTTCTACTTGTCCTTCGGAGGTTCGTAGATGGTCAGCTTCTCGTCATCGGCCTCGAGTACCTCGTAGCCGAGGTCCTCGAGCAGCTCCTTTTCCGGATCTTTCATCGTTCTGGCTTCCCCCACCTGATTCCGGTGAACCCGGTCTCCTTGCCGTGGCAGTAGTTCGAACCCATGTCGTTCGGTCCGACGTTCCGAGTCATGATCGACTCGTCTCCAGCCGCTACGCCCCTCCAATCCTGTTCCGCCTTGTCCGCGTCCCGCCACAGCGCCCTCGGGCCCTGCGGTTGGGCGAACGCGGCCCGCTGACGCGGACTGGCCAGCCTGGCCGTCTTCGGCTGATGATGCTTAACCGGGAACTCGAGTTCCTTCTGACGACGCGAGGCCTGAGCGAAGAACTCGAGGGCCAGGTTCGTCTGGAAATCCTTCTCCCGCTTCAGCATCTCGGCCGGACTCAGCTGAACGGGACGACGCGCCCCGTACCTACGTCCGGTCATCCGAACCTCCGTATTTTGTTGTTCTCGGACGGAGCTGTCCGATTGGACGCGAGATCGATCGGACGGACCGATCTCGCATCCGAACTACAGCTCCTTGATCGTTCTCCAACCCTTCTTGACACTGACCACGATGAGTGGTAGTCCGATGGGTAGTCCGAACAGTGTCGCTCCGACGAACACACCTACTAGGAGTAGTA
>Ga0310811_10000766_pt1 | contig 41203 bp, 43 predicted proteins | sample YCmetagenome_FD_207642 | JGI IMG/M metagenome (GOLD analysis project Ga0310811, IMG submission 207642) | Soil microbial communities from experimental microcosm in Duke University, North Carolina, United States - YC | ecosystem: Engineered > Artificial ecosystem > Soil microcosm > Unclassified ...
CCGTCGTCACAAAGAATCCACTGACCATCCACGCTCGTACTGGACACTGCGGCGCGCCGGTGGCACTTCGGCCTCGCTTTCCGAAGCCGGCCGTGGCAGCCAGGCGCCGCTTCGCGGACCGACGTACAGCGGAGGATGGAGGAGGATCATGGCTCCCAGCAGGTCATTCTCGATCTTCCTGCTCAAGGAGACGTTCGACGCCGACAACGCCCTTGAGGACGAGAACTCGCTGACACCCTGCCCGGCCGACAATCTGCCTGCGGGCACGACGTTGTACATCCTCGACGGTCGACGGCATCCGCCTTGGTGGAAAAAGTACTTCGGACTCGACATCGACCTGATGCAGGAAAGCAAGGGGGCGATCGTATTCCTACCGGCCGAGGACCGTGTCTTCGCCTTCTGCCTCGGCCACGTGGCCCACAACCTGAAGGACGAGTCGTACGAGTACGACTTCGGCATCAGGACGACGCTGAACTGCGTCGATCCACAACTGCTCAAGAACACCGACACGCTTGAGCCCGGCTCGTCCCGCCGACGGCGCACCCAACTCCCGGTGGCGACCGAGCTCACCTACTTCGATTTCGACGAGGACAGCGCGGTTCTCAAGAGCATCACCGGTAAGGTGAAGACCGAGCATTCCGACCTGGTCAAGCACGTCACCGGCGCAAGCAGCCTCCGCATCAGCACCAATGTCGAGGCGGGGAAACTGACTCAGCTGTGCATCCGCCTGCTCGGGCTCTATCGCGACAAGGCCTACCTGACCACCTTCCCGAACATCCAGAAGATCACCCCTGTCCGCGATCCCGACCAGCTCGCACTCCTCAACGAAGCGCTGATCAGCGACGTCCGCGCTCAGGGCGAGAACGTACGCCTCGCGGTGCCGGACCTGATCGACTACACGCACGACAACGACAGCCTCTACGCCAAGTTCAGCGGCACCGGGGCATGCCTGCTCTACTCCGACTTGTCGATCGATCGCTACTACGAGTACCTCACCAACTCAGGGGCCCCGCGCGAGAAGCTGACGATTGACCAGTTGAAGACCCATCGGTTGCACCTGGTGAACGAGCACGGCGTGGCGCGTGACAGCCACAGCATCTTCAAATCGCTCATCTACGACGTCACTCTGACGACGAGCGGGACGACGTATCACCTCAACGAGGGCAACTGGTACGAGGTCGATCGGGACTTCGTCGCCGACCTGAAATCCAAGATCGATCCGTACTGGGTGAATCTTGACTACCTCCCCGAATGCGTCCACAAACACGAGGGCGACTACAACGAGGAGGTAGGTGGCAAGCCCGACTTCGTCTGTCTGGACAAGACGAACGTCAGCCCGACCGGGCAGACCCAGATCGAGCCGTGCGACCTCTACACCGTGCGGGCCGACACCGCCACGCTGATCCACGTCAAGATCTCCACCGGGTCCAGCCTGCTGAGCCACCTGTTCAACCAGGGAGCCAACTCGGTGGAGTTGCTGAAGAGCGACGACGACGCGCCTCAGCGACTTGCGGCCCTGATCCAGGAGCGGGCTGACTCCGCGATCGACGTCGCCCCTGTGACGGAGAAACGCTACGCGGTCGTCTTCGCGATCATTACCCGTAAGACCCCCGGCCAGAAGTCGCTCAACCTGCCGCTGTTCTCCCGCATCAGTTTGGCCCGCAACATCAGGGCGCTCCATCGGCTCATGGGCGTCCCCGTCAGCTTCGGGTTCGTCAAACACGCGGCTCTGTTGGAGCCGCCCAAGGAGAAGACCAAAGACCCCGGGGCGGCAAGCTAGCTGATCAGCCCTCCGCCGCGAGCTGGCCGCAGGCGGCGGCGATCTCCTGGCCGCGGGTGTCGCGCACGGTGCACTCCACGCCCTGCTCCTTGACCCGGGCCACGAACTCGTCCTGCACGGGCTTCGGGGAGGCGTCCCACTTCGAGCCGGGCGTGGGGTTGAGCGGGATCAGGTTGACGTGGGCGTACTGACCGAGGTGCTTGTGCAGCTTCTTGCCGAGCATGTCGGCGCGCCAGCCCTGGTCGTTGACGTCACGGATGAGCGCGTACTCGATGGACACCCGACGGCCGGTGCGGTCGGCGTAGCCGCGGGCGGCCTGGAGGACCTCGGAGACCTTCCACCGCGTGTTGACCGGCACGAGGGTGTCGCGGAGCTCGTCGTCGGGGGTGTGCAGGGAGACGGCGAGGCGGACGTGCAGGCCCTCCTCGGTCAGCTTCTTGATCGCCGGCACCAGACCGACCGTCGAGACGGTGACCGAACGCTGCGAGATACCAAGGCCATCCGGCGCGGGGTCGCAGATGCGGTGCACGGCGTCGATCACGCGGCGGTAGTTGGCGAGTGGCTCGCCCATACCCATGAACACGATGTTGGACAGCCGGCCGGGACCCCCGGGGAGCTCGCCGTCACGCATCGCCGCGGCGGCGGAGCGGACCTGGTCGACGATCTCGGCGGTGGAGAGGTTGCGGGTGAGCCCGCCCTGCCCGGTGGCGCAGAAGGGACAAGCCATCCCGCAGCCGGCCTGGCTGGAGATGCACAGGGTGGCCCGCTCGGGATAACGCATGAGCACGCTCTCCACCAGCGTCCCGTCATGCGCCCGCCACAGCGTCTTCCGCGTGGTGCCGTCGTCGCAGCTGAGCTTGCGCACCTCGGTCAGCAGGCCGGGCATGAGCGCCGAGACGAGCCGGTCCCGCGCGGCGGCCGGGATGTCGGTCATCGCGTCGGGGTCGACGGTCAGCCGGGAGAAGTAGTGGTTGGACAGCTGCTTGGCGCGGAACGGCTTCTCCCCCAGGTCGGCGACGGCCTGGGCGCGTTCGGACGCGGACATGTCGGCCAGGTGCCGGGGCGGCATGGCACGGCGGGGGGCTTCGAAGACAAGGGGGAGCGCAGTCATAACCCAGTCATTCTCCCATGTCGACCGCTGTGACGACCGTCACTCTATCGGACGTTGTATCGCGATGTATCAGCGATATATCGTTAGCAACGTCAGAGAGACACCACGAACCGAAGGGAGCGCATCATGCGCAGCCACTCTCACCACCGACACGATCGACACGGGCACGGTTTCGGCACGCTGCCGGGCCAGTTCCCGCACCACACCCCGCCCCGCCCGCCGGAGCCGCCGATGGGCCCGATGCCCTTCGCGGCCGGCGGCCCCTGGCCGGGCGCCCTCGGCGCGATGGCCGGCTTCCGGGGCGGCGGTCGCCGCGGCGGCCGGCGGCAGCGTCGCGGCAACGTCCGCGCGGCGGTGCTGGCCCTGCTGGCCGAGCGCCCGATGCACGGCTACGAGATGATCCAGGAGCTCGGCCAGCGCACCAACGGCGTCTGGCGGCCCAGCCCCGGCTCGGTCTACCCGACCCTGCAGTTGCTGGACGACGAGGGCCTGATCACCGCCGACGCGGCCAGCGGCAAGAAGCTGTTCACGCTGACCGAGACCGGCCGGGCCGAGGCGGCCAAGCTGGGCGAGGCCAAGCCGTGGGCCGAGGCGGTCGGCGAGGCCGACGAGGTCCGCGAGCTGCACACCGCTCTGCGCCAGCTGTTCATGGCGGTGGAGCAGATCACCCAGGCCGGCACCGAGGACCAGAAGTCCCGCGCCGTCGACGCGATCAACGAGGCCAAGCGCCGGATCTACGGCCTGCTCGCCGAAGACGTCGACGCCGATGACGACGAGTGATCACGAAGGCAGGATCAGTCCGGTCGGCTTCCGCCGCACATGCAGGCGGTAGCCGACCGGGATCTCCGTCCCGGTCGTCTCGGCGATCGCCCTGGCGGCCACCGCGGCCGAGAACTCGATACGCAGCACGGCTTCCAGATCGGCCCGGCGCTCGAACCGCCACACCGTCTCGATCCGCCGCGTGCTGAACCCCTGCTCGTCGAAGAACCGTTGCACGGCAACGGGATCGTAGCCGCGGACGTCCTCGCACAGCCAGCTTCCGTACGGTGGCGCGGCGCCGTCGAGATCGACGACCGCCACCGCGCCGCCGGGCCGTAGCACCCGATCGGCCTCGATCAGCCCGGGTTCGCAGCCAGGCCCGAAGAAGTACGCGGTACGCGCGTGCACCAGATCCGCGCAGCCGTCGGGCAACGGCAACCGTGTGCCCCACCCTCCAGCACCCGGACGTTGTCGACTGAATGCGTGCCTTCCTTGGCCCGCTCGACGAGCGGCGGATGCGGCTCCACCCCGGTCACGCTCGCGGCGTCACGGGCGAACACCGGCAGATGGAATCCGTCGCCGCAGCCGACATCGACGACATCCAGTCCGGCCCAGTCGCATTCCGCGCGCAGGGCACGCCAGATCTCACCGGTGCTGTCCTGCGCGCGGTTCTCCACCGCGTACAGCTCGGGCCACTGCCAGATGTTGGGGCTGGGAAGCACGTGCACGGCCGTCAGTCTGGCCCTCATCCGGGCCGCGAGCTGCGGCACCCATGCCATTCCCATGCCGACAAGCCAATCATGTGGCGGCTTGCCACGGAGATGATGCTGCGTTGACCATTGACTACAGGCGGTGAACACGCGAGGAGGTGCCCATGACGCACACCACCGGCATCCTCCCCGGAACGCCCTGCTGGGTCAGTCTCGACAGCACGGATCCGCCGGCCAGCCGCGACTTCTACGCCGCGGTGCTGGGCTGGCGGTACACAGTGGACCGACGCGGCGGCGCGCTCGCGCACGTCGGCCGGGACGAGGCGGCCGCGGGCATCGATCCCGGGCGACGTCACGAATGGCGGCTGCACCTGGCCATCCGCAATCCGTGGATCGCCTCGGAACGCGTGCGCCAGCACGGCGGTCGCGTGGTGCGCGGCCCGCTGGAGGGGCGCATCGTGATCGCCGAGGACCCCAGCGGCGGCGTGGTCGCGCTGAGCGGGCCGAGAGCGGATGTCTCGATGGCGTACGGAATTCACGGCTGCTTCGAGTGGGCCGACCTGAACACCCGGGACGGCCACCTGGCCGACAAGTTCTTCCGCGGCCTGTTCGGCTACAGCCAGGGCCAGGTCGGCGACGGCGTCGACCTGGACTACACGGTCTGGTGGCTGGGCGGCCGGGCCGTGCTCGGCCGCTACCGGATGGACGCCGAGTTCCCGGTCGACACGGCACCGCACTGGATGGTGTTCTTCCGGGTCACCGACACCGACGAGGCGGCCAGCGTGGTCCGACGGTTGGCCGGAACCGTTGTGGTGGAACCGTTCGACTCCGCCTACGGGCGGGTCGCCGTGCTGTGCGACCCGCAGGGCGCCTCGTTCTCGGTGATCGAGCCCCACGAGGAGGAAGAGGAGCCCGTCGACCCGTACGACGACTAGGCCGGGATGAACAGGCGCAGCAGCAGCCAGGCCACCACCGCGGACGGCAGCAGCGAGTCCATCCGGTCCATCAGACCGCCGTGCCCGGGCAGCAGATTGCCCATGTCCTTGATGCCGAGGTCCCGCTTGATCAGCGACTCGACCAGGTCCCCGACGGTCGAGGTGATCACCAGCGCCGCCCCGAGCAGCACGCCCTGCCACCACTGGCCGTGCAGCAGCAGGGTGACCGTCAGCGCGCCGCCGACGGTGCCGGTGATCATGGAGCCGGCGAAGCCCTCCCAGGACTTCTTCGGACTGATCGACGGCGCCATCGGATGCTTGCCGAACAGCACACCCGCCGCGTAGCCGCCGGTGTCCGAGCAGACCACGCCGATGAGGAAGGCCAACACCCGGTACACACCGTCGGCCGGCACCACCAGCATCGCCGCGAACGAGGCGAACAGCGGCACGTAGGCGGCGACGAAGATCGAACCGGTCACGTCCCGCACGTAGCCGGCCACGCCGTCCCGGAACCGCCAGATCAGGCAGCCGAGAATCGTCACCACGAACGCCGCGAGCAGGCCGACCCGCTCGAACGGCCAGGACAGCCAGACCATCGCCTGCCCGCCGACCAGCACGGGCACCAGCGCGACCTTGATGCCGCCGGCCCGCTGCATCGCGCCGGCCAGCTCGACCGTGGAGATCGCGACCGCGATGGCCACGATCCCCACGAACGTCTTGGGCACGGTGAACAGGCAGACCAGGATGACCGCGCCCAGCCCGCAGCCGACCGCGACGGCGGCCCACAGGTTGCGGCCCGCCCGCGATGTCTTTGCCGGCGGCGGGTCGCCGGCGTCGCCCGCGGCGTCGTCCTGATCGTCCCGCCGGCCACGTGTGGAAGTCACGTCCGTCGAACTCTCTCCTGCCGGCCGGTCGTCAGACCTCCAGCAGCTCGGCTTCCTTGTGCTTGACCAGCTGGTCGATCTGCGCCACGTACTTGTCGGTGAGCTGCTGGAGCTCCTTCTCGGCGCGGTTCACCTCGTCCTCGCCGGCCTCGCCGTCCTTGGCGATGCGGTCCAGCTCCTCCTTGGCCTTGCGGCGGATGTTGCGCACCGCGACCTTGGAGTCCTCGCCCTTGCTCTTGGCCACCTTGACCATCTCCCGGCGGCGCTCCTCGGTCAGCGCCGGGATCAGCACGCGGATGATCGAGCCGTCGTTGCTCGGGTTGACGCCCAGGTCCGAGTCGCGGATGGCCTTCTCGATCTCCCGCAGCTGGCTGACGTCGTACGGCTTGACGACGGCCATCCTCGCCTCGGGGATGGTGATGCCGGCCAGCTGGTTCAGCGGCGTCGGCGAGCCGTAGTAGTCGACGACGATGCCCTGGAACATGGCGGCGTTGGCCCGCCCGGTGCGGACCGAGGCGAGATGGTCCTTGGCCACCGACACCGCGGTTTCCATCTTCTCCTCGGCGTCGAGAAGGGTCTCGTCGATCACGGCTGCTCCTTAACGATGCTGCTGGCCGGTTGTCACTTTGCCGGTGCCCACGATCCCAGCGTCAGGCCGAGGGCCTGGAGTCAGGGGTGCTCACCACGGTGCCGATCCTCTCACCGCGCACCGCACGGGCGATGTTCCCCTCGGTGAGCAGGTTGAACACGATGATCGGCATGTTGTTGTCCTTGCACAGCGCGAACGCCGTGGCGTCGGCGACCTCGAGGCCACGCTCGAGCACCTCCTGGTGCGAGATGGTCTCGAACTTGCTGGCATTCGGGTTGCGCCGCGGGTCGGAGTCGTAGACGCCGTCGACCGCCTTGGCCATCAGCACCACGTCGCAGCCGATCTCCAGCGCGCGCTGGGCGGCCGCGGTGTCGGTGGAGAAGTACGGCATGCCGACGCCGGCGGCGAAGATCACCACGCGGCCCTTCTCCAGGTGCCGCTCGGCCCGGCGCGGGATGTAGGGCTCGGCCACCTGGCCCATCGTGATGGCCGACTGCACCCGGGTGTCGATGCCCTTCTTCTCCAGGAAGTCCTGGAGGGCGAGGCAGTTCATCACGGTGCCGAGCATCGCCATGTAGTCGGCCCGGTCCCGGTCCATGCCGCGCTGGCTGAGCTCGGCGCCGCGGAAGAAGTTGCCGCCGCCGATGACCACGGCCACCTGGGTGCCGCCGGCGACCACGTCGGCGATCTGGCTGGACACGGTGTGCACCACGTCCGGGTCGACACCGACGGCGCCGCCGCCGAACATCTCGCCACCCAGCTTCAGCAGCACCCGGCGGTAGCCGTTGCCCTCACCGGCGGTGTGGTCCTTGGTCGATCGGTCCTGGGTCAGCGACATCGGTTTCCTCTCGTCGTCCGCGGGGTGGTCCAACGCCAGGTGGTCCTGGCGTGCGAAAGCGGGGCCGCCACGTACTGTGGCAGACCCCGCCTTGCGCCGGGCCTCAGCCCTGGCCCACCTCGAAGCGAGCGAAGCGAGTCACGGTGACCCCGGCCTCGTCCAGCAGGGCCTTCACGGTCTTCTTCGAGTCCTGCACGGACGGCTGCTCCAGGAGCACCACGTCCTTGTAGAAACCGTTGACGCGACCCTCGACGATCTTGGGCAGCGCCGCCTCCGGCTTGCCCTCCTCGCGAGCGGTCGCCTCGGCGATGGTGCGCTCGTGCTCGACGATGTCGGCCGGCACCTCGTCCCGGGTGACGTACTTGGCCTTCATGGCGGCGACCTGCATGCCGACGCCCTTGACCGCGTCGCCCTCGGCGCCGGTGTACTCGACCAGCACGCCGACGGCCGGCGGCAGGTCGGCGGAGCGGCGGTGCAGGTAGACGCTGGTCTGGCCGTCGAAGGCGACGACCTTGGCCAGCTCCAGCTTCTCGCCGATCTTGGCCGACAGCGCCTGGACGCCGTCGGCGACGGTGCCGTCGCCCAGCTTGGCGGCGGTCAGCGCGGCCACGTCGGTCGCGCCGGAGTCCTTGGCGGCGGCGACGATCTTGGCCGCGAGCTCCTGGAACTCCTCGTTCTTGGCGACGAAGTCGGTCTCGCACTGGAGCTCGATCATCACGCCGCCGTCGGCCGCGACCAGGCCGTTGGCGGTGGCCCGCCCGGCGCGCTTGCCGACGTCCTTGGCACCCTTGATGCGCAGGATCTCGACGGCCTTGTCGAAGTCGCCGTCGGACTCCTCAAGAGCCCTCTTGCAGTCCATCATGCCGGAGCCGGTGAGCTCGCGGAGTCGCTTCACGTCGGCCGCGGTGTAGTTCGCCATCGTGCGGTGTCCGTTTCCTTCTGCGGGTACGCGCGGGTAGTGCGAGGGCACGCGCCCGCCCGCGCTCGTCACGCGGGCGGGCGGGTCGCCGGTCAGGACTGGGCGGTGACTTCGGCCGCGGCCGGGGCGGCCTCAGCGGCCGGCGCCGGCGCGGCGGTCTCGGCGTTCGCGCCGACCAGGAGCTCCTGCTCCCACTCGGCCAGCGGCTCCTCGACCGAGCCCGGCTTGTCGGCGGCCTGGGTGCGGGCGCCCGAGCGGGCGATCAGACCGGCGGCGGCGGCCTCGGCGATGACCTTGGTCAGCAGCGAGGCCGAGCGGATCGCGTCGTCGTTGCCCGGAATCGGGTAGTCGACCTCGTCCGGGTCGCAGTTGGTGTCCAGGATGGCCACCACCGGGATGTTCAGCTTGCGCGCCTCGCCGACGGCGATGTGCTCCTTCTTGGTGTCCACGATCCAGACGGCGCTGGGCACCTTGGACATGTCGCGGATACCGCCGAGGGTCTTCTCCAGCTTGTCCTTCTCACGGGTGAGCATCAGGATCTCCTTCTTGGTGAGACCCTGGAAGCCACCCGTCTGCTCCATCGACTCCAGCTCCTTGAGCCGCTGGAGGCGCTTGTGCACGGTGGTGAAGTTGGTGAGCATGCCGCCCAGCCAGCGCTGGTTCACGTACGGCATGCCGACCCGCAGCGCCTCGTGCGAGATCGCTTCCTGCGCCTGCTTCTTGGTGCCGACGAACAGGATGGAGCCGCCGTGCGCGACGGTCTCCTTGACGAACTCGTAGGCGCGGTCGATGTACGACAGCGTCTGCTGCAGGTCGATGATGTAGATGCCGTTGCGCTCGGTGAAGATGAAGCGCTTCATCTTCGGGTTCCAGCGCCGGGTCTGGTGCCCGAAGTGGACGCCGCTGTCGAGCAGCTGCCTCATGGTGACGACGGCCATGGCCGGTTGCACCTCTTGGTGTCGTGCGCGCCGGGTGGCGCGCGGTTCGGTTGACGCAACGGGTCGGGTGACCCAGTGCCCTGGTGCCTGGCCCACCGCCCGAACCCGCCAGCCGCGTCACCCTCTCGCGAGGAGCCGCTGCCTTCGAGACCGCCGGACGGCGTTCACCCCGTTGATCAGGGGCAAGCGCTGGCACGCGAAGTCGACCCGCGATAGACAGGTCGCGGGAGAAGCATACGCCCGAACCCCGCCAACGCCCGAATCGGCCTCCCGGTTGTCCACAGCCCCCAGCTGCCACCGGGGTTGTCCACAATTCGATCATCGCCGCTGGCTGTCCCCGGCCGCCGAGGTCGACGCTGGGCCCATGCCCGCTCTCGCCGCCCTCGCCCTGGCCGTCATCGTCCTGGCCAGCAACGCTCTCCCACTCGCCGCGCCCCCTCGCCCGCCCGCACCTTCGCCTCCCCCTTCCCCTCCTACCTCTGCTCCTCGCTACGCGTGGCCGCTGGCGCCGCCGCACCCGGTGCTGCGGCCGTTCCAGCAGCCGGCAACTCCGTACGGCCCCGGCCATCGCGGGGTCGATCTGGGCGGGGCGGACGGCGAACCGGTGCTGGTGGCGGCGGACGGAGTGGTTTCCTTCGCCGGCTCGGTGGCAACCCGGGGCGTGGTGGCGGTGACCCACGCGGGCGGCGTCCGCACCACGTACGAGCCGGTCCGGCCGGAGGTGACGGCCGGACAGTGGGTCCGCCGCGGCGAGGAGGTGGGGCGGCTGATGCCCGGTCATGAGGGTTGCGCGGCGGCTTGTCTCCATTGGGGTGCGCGGCGAGGAAGCGAATACCTGGATCCGTTGCGGCTGTTGTCGACGCAGCGCGTACGGCTGTTGCCATGGCGTGAACCACCGCCGGCCGGCGTGACCTGAATTCGCTGTCGGACAGCTGTCGATCGGCCGCCAATTCCCCCAAATCGGTCGCGCACAGCAGGTTCTTAAGTTGCTCCCAAGCGACTCACATCGTTCAAGTCAAGAATCGATCAGGTCATCCCACATCGTGAGGAGGCCGCATGGCAGTGGTGTCCCGGCTGCTGACCGCACGGGCGCAGGACCGACCCACGTCCGCGGCGTTCGTCGCCGGCCCGGACGGCCGGTCGCTCACCTGGTCGGAGCTGGCGTCACAGGCGGCGCTCTGGCGCGCGGCCGGACGCGCCACGGCATTGCCGCAGCGCGCCCGGGTCGGGCTGGTGGCCACCGATCCACTCGCGTTCACCGCCGCTTATCTGGGGGTGCTCGCAGCCGGACTGACGGCGGTGCCGCTCGATCCACGACTCACCGAGTCGGAACTGTCCACCGCGATCTCACGACTTCGCGTCGACGTGATCGCCACCGACGAGCCGGACGCATTCGGCCCGGAAACCGAATTGTGGTCACTTACTGAATTGGGCCCCGTTCCGGTCCGGTCGGCGAACTCTTCCGCTCGCCCGAGCGACGGCGCCGCGCTTCGTCCGGCGGTATTGCTGGCCAGTTCCGGCACCACTGGCGCACCCAAGGGCATTCCGCTGTCCGAATGGCAGTTGATGCACGCCGCACGGCGGGTCGCCCGCCATCACGGCTTCGGCCCCGACCAACGCGGGTACACGCCGCTGCCGCTGTTCCACGTGAACGCCCAGGTGATGGGTCTACTGGCCAACGTGGTCAGCGGCGCTTCGCTGGTGGTCGACCGCCGGTTCGACGTGAAGACGTACTGGGAGCGTGTCGAGCAGTGGCGGCCGACCTGGCTGAACGCAGTGCCGGCAATCCTCGCTTCGCTGGCCGCCGCACCCGCGCCGAGCGAGGACGTGGTGCGCGGCATCCGGTTCGCGCGTTCCGCCTCCGCCCCGCTACCCGAGCACACGTTGCGGGCGTTCACCGAGCACACCGGTATCGGCGTGCTGGAGACGTACGGCATGACCGAGGCGGCCGGGCAGATCACCGCCAATCCGATCGAGGCCGCCGAGCGCCGCATCGGCTCCGTCGGCCTGCCGGTCGGCGTCGGGTTGTCAGTGCTTGGCCACGACGGGCGTCCCGTCGCACCTGGTCAGGAGGGCATGGTCGCGTTGCGGGGGCGGCAGGTCGTCAGCCACTACCTCGACCTGTCCGCCGACGTTCCCGAGCGCACCCGGTCGGCCCGCGACGGCCGCGGCTGGCTGCTCACCGGCGACCTCGGCGTCCGCGACGAGGCCGGCTTCGTCCGGCTGGCCGGCCGCGCCGACGACGTGATCAACCGGGGCGGCGAGAAGATCCATCCGCTGGAGATCGAGAACGTGCTGCTCGGGCACCCGGCCGTGCGCTCCGCCGCCGTCGTCGGCGCCCCGCACGAGCGACTCGGGCAGGTGGCCGTCGCCTTCGTCACCGCCGATCCCGCCGCACGGGCCGAGCACCTCGCCCGTGACCTGCACGAACTCTGCGAGCGGGCGCTGACCCGGTACAAGCGCCCGACCACCATCGAGGTCACCGCCGAGCTACCCACCGGGCCCACCGGCAAGGTGCTGCGCCGCGCGCTGCGGGCCGAGCTCGCCACCGCCGGAGGCGGGCGATGACGTCGCCGAACAACCGTTGCGAGTCCAGGAGGCACCGCATGAGCAGGGGTGTGCACGGCACCACCATGATGATCGACCCCGGCCTGCCGACCGGTGTCTTCACCGACGTCATCCAGAGCCACGGGCACCTGGTCGACCTGGTCAAGTTCGGCTGGGGCACCGCACTGGTCACCAAGGACATCGACCGCAAGGCCGCCGTGCTCCGCGAGGCCGGCATCGACTTCTACTTCGGCGGCACCCTGTTCGAGCACGCCGTGTGGACCGACCAGCTGGCCGACTACCTCGCGTTGGTCGACCGGACCGAGGCCACCCACATCGAGGTCTCCAACGGCACCATTCCCCTCGACCAGCGCAGCAAGGCCGACTACGTGCGCCGGATGTCGGCCCACCGGCCCGTGCTGTCCGAGGTCGGCTACAAGGACGCCGACCGCTCCGCCCTGCTCACCCCCGCCGACTGGGTCGAGGCCCTGCGCGAGGACCTCGACGCCGGGGCCGCCATGGTCATCACCGAGGCCCGGGAGAGCGGCCGCAGCGGCATCGCCAACTCCGACGGCCGGATGCGCACCGACGTCCTCGGCGCCGTGCTCGACGCCCTCGACCCCGCCGTCGTCATGTTCGAGGCCCCGACCAAGGACCTCCAGGTCGAGCTCATCCGCACCGTCGGCCCGCAGGTCAACCTCGGCAACATCGCCACCCACGACGTCGTCGGCGTCGAGACGCTGCGCCGCGGCCTGCGTGGCGACACCCTGCTGTCGCTCACCACCGGCGTGGCCACCGCCCGCTCGCTGACCCACTCGAACTAGCCGTCTTTTGCTGCCAAAACCCATACACGACAAAGGAAAGACGAGGATGCGCAACCAGTACGACGCCTGCCACATCGCCGTCCCGGCCCGGGACCTGGACGAGGCGCTGGAGTACTACGTCTTCGGGCTGGGCGCGAAGCTGGCCCGGCGGTACGACGACCGGATCACCCTGGACTTCTTCGGCGACCAGCTGGTCTGCCACCTGTGCGAGGACGTGCCGGACGAGGCCGTGGCCTATCCGCGGCACTTCGGCGTCAGCTTCGCCGAGGCCGAGGACTTCGACCGGCTGGTGCGGCTGGTCGAGCACCGCAAGCTGCGGGTGCTGTCCGGCCCGTCGATCCGCTTCGAGGGCACCGCCGAGCAGCACCGCACGCTGTTCCTGGCCGATCCGTCGAACAACGTGATCGAGTTCAAGAACTACGACGACCCCCGCATGCAGTACTGATGACCGACGTGACGACCCGCCCCGCAGTCCTGCACCTGGTCCGCCACGGCGAGAGCACGTGGAACCTGGCCGGCCGGATCCAAGGCCAGTCGGCCGAGGCCGGCGGCCTCACGGCGGCCGGCCGAGCCCAGGCCCAGCTCACGGCCGACCGGCTGGCCGAACGCCCCGTGCGGCCCACCGCCATCGTCGCCAGCGACCTCGTCCGCGCCCGCGAGACGGCCGAGATCATCGCCGCTCGCCTCGACCTGCCCCTGGAGTTCGATCCCGAGATCCGCGAACAGAACCTCGGCGTGCTGGAGGGCCACCGACTCGACGCGCCGTTCGCCGACGACCCGACCGCCCAGGACACCGTCGACCGCCTGTGGCGCGAACCGTTCCTGCGCCCGGACACCGGCGAGAGCATCGCCGACATGTACGACCGGGTGCATCGCGCCTTCCGGCGGCACGCCGAAGCCCGTCCCGGCCTCGACATCGTGCTGGTCACCCACGGCGGCCCGGTCCGCATGGCCGCCACCGCCGAGCCGCCGACGCCCGGTGTCCCGGTCCCCCGTATCGGGGTGGACAACGCGTCGGTCACCTCGATCACGATCAGTGCCGCGAGCTGACCCGAGTCAGCTGGGCAATGGATGCGCCGGGCGCATCCATTCCAGCTGTCCCGTCGGGAGCCGTCCCGGGTCAGCTCTCCGACTGCTCGGCGAGCTTGGTGCGCAACCGAAGGACGGCACGGGTGTGCAGCTGGCACACCCGGGACTCGGTGACGCCGAGAACCCGCCCGATCTCGGCCAGGGTCAGGTTCTCGAAGTAGTACAGGGTGACGACGATGCGGTCGCGTTCGGCCAGCTGGGCGATGGCATCGGCGAGCTGGCGTCGGCTGTCCTGGTCGACGAGGTTGGCGACGGGATCCTCGGCGTAGTCGTCCGGCAGTGTCTCGGCCAGGGAGGCGGTGCCGCGGCCGGCGGCGATCAGCTCGTCCAGCGCGACGACGCTGGTGAGCTGGAGCTGGGCGTAGAGCTCCCGCAGCTCGCCGATGGTGATGGACAGCTCGTTGGCCAGCTCGGAGTCGGTGGGCGTGCGCTGCAACCGGCCGCCGAGGCGTTCAAGGGCGCGCTCGACGTCGCGAGCACGACTGCGGACCGAACGAGGCACCCAGTCCTGCGAGCGCAGGTCGTCGAGGATGGCGCCGCGAATGCGCTGCATCGCGTAGGTCTCGAACTTCAAGCCGCGCTCGGGCTCGAACTTCTCGATGGCATCGACCAGGCCGAAGATGCCGGACTGGATCAGGTCGCCGACGTCCACGTGCGCGGGCAGGCCGGTGCCGACGCGGCCGGCGACGTACTTGACCAGCGGCGCGTAGTGCAGCACGAGACGGTCCCGCAGCTCCTGGGCCCGGCTCGCGCCGTAGCTGCGCCACAGCGCGACGATGCCCGCTTCGACGTCGTCGGCCGTGCGCTGGTCGCCGGGAAGGACCCCGTCGGGCTGGCCCGCACCATACGAGCCCCGCGAGCCACCGGCGGCCGGGCCGTGGCTGCCGTTGCGCATCGCTGTCGTCTCCGGGGCGCGTGTCTCCAGGGAGGGCACGGTTGCCGTGCGGGAACCTCCCCCGGCGTCCTCAGGAACGGGGGTGGGTTCGCTCATGGATCGCCTTAAGCCGTTCGACGGTGACGTGGGTGTAGAGCTGCGTGGTGGCTAGCGTAGCGTGACCGAGCAGCTCTTGGACGGTCCGCAGGTCCGCTCCCCCTTCCAGCAGGTGCGTGGCGGCCGAGTGCCTTAGGCCGTGCGGCCCCGTGTCGACTGCTCCGGGTACCGCACCGACGGCGCCGTGCACGATCTTGCGAGCCGTCCGCTGATCCAACCGGCCACCCCGCGCGCCGAGCAGCAAAGCCGCCGGCGAACTGGGCCTGACCAGGGCAGATCGCCCCTCGTCGAGCCAGCGACGAAGCGCTCGTTCGGCCGGCACACCGAAGGGCACGACGCGTTCACGGTTGCCTTTGCCGAGCACGCGAATCACTCGGCTGGAGTAGTCCACGTCGGCCAGGTCCAGGCCGCACAGTTCCGACACCCGGACGCCGGTGGCGTAGAGCAGCTCCAACAGAGCTTGGTCACGCAGAGCAACCGCCGCGCCTTCGGCGGCCCCGCTTTCCGCGGCCGCCAGCATGGCAGCGGCCTGCTCCTGGCGGAGCACCCCGGGCAGTGTCCGATGCGGCCGTGGCGCCATCAGCAGCTGCCCCGGATCACTCGCCAGGTGCCCGTGCCGGCGGGCCCATGCGGTGAACGTCCGAGCCGCCGCCGACCGCCTGGCCAGCGTCGACCGGCTCGCCCCGGCCGCGCGGAGCCCACCGAGCCAACCGCGCAACGCGGCCAGATCGATGTCGGCCACCGCGACCGCCAACGACGCCTCCTCGGCGGCACGGTCGTCATCGCTCACGGCACTGCTATCGCCGTCACGATCATCGGCGTCACGGTTGCCGACGGTCGCGTTGCCGGCGGCGCCGTCCTCCGACGGCGTGGCCGGGGCCAGATGTCCCAGCAGGGACACCACATCGCCGAGGTAGGCGCGCACGGTGTGCTCGGAGAGGTTGCGTTCCAGCCGGAGGTGCCGCTCGTAGTCCGCGAGCACCGCCTCGACGTCAGCGGGCAGCCGCTGGCGGAGCCGGATCAGCTCCGGCACAGCCGGCCGTCGTGAAGAGGGCATCGAACGCGTGTCACATCCCCGCGAGCGGCGCGGCGGCCCGGGGCCTCAGTGCGACGACCCGCCCGATCCCGTGATGTCCACCCGCGCGGATGACCCTCGTGTGACGGCACATAGCCCAACACGGTGCGCCGCAACCCGTTCGTGGTCAAGCATCGCCACACCCGTTGGAGTGGCCTCTGCCCATTCATCCCGGTCCGCGACACCACCCCGCTTCACACTTTTGGACTAGCCCCAACAACTCCAGTTCCGGCAGCAACGCTCTGACCCGCGACAATGGCACGCCGGAACCGACCGCGATGCGCTCGGCGCTCACGCCGCCCCGCGATGGCAACTCCTCGTGCACGCGCAGCATCACCCGATCGAGTCCATCGGTGGACCGCGCGGGTTCATCCGATCGAGTAGTTGCGTCGACACCGATCCGTCCGGCATCGGCCATCACGTGCGCCGCGGAGCACACCGCGGTCGCCGCGGTCGTGCGCAACAGGTCGTGGCAGCCGACCGACATCGCCGAGGTGACCGGTCCGGGCACCGCCATCAGCGGCCGGCCGAGCGCAACCGTTGTCGCAGCGGTGTTTCTCGAACCGCTTCGACGGCCCGCCTCCACCACGACCGTGCCCCCGGCCAGCGCGGCGATCAATCGATTCCGCACCAGGAAACGATGTTTGGCCGGCCGCGTGCCCGGCGGGTACTCGCTGACCACCGCCCCCTGCCCGATGATCCGCACCAACAGGTCGGTGTGGCCCGCCGGATAGGCCACGTCGACGCCGCAGGCCAGCACCGCGACCGTGGCACCGCCGGCCCGTAGGGCTCCTCGGTGCGCACAGCCGTCGATCCCGTACGCCGCACCGGAAACGACGGTCACGGACCGTTGGGCGAGGTCATAGGCGATCTCCGCGGCGACCTGCTCGCCGTAGCCGGTGGCACCACGGGCGCCGACCACGGCGATCGCCTCCTGGACGAGTTCGTCGAGCCTGGCCTCGCCGCGCACCCACAACCCCAGCGGCTCCGTCATGCCCGGCACGTCCCGGGCGGCGGCGTTGGCCAGGGCCAGCAGCGGCCAAGCCGGCCATTCCTCGTCTTCGGGGATCACCAGGCGGGCCTGCCGGACCGCGGCCTGCTCCAGGTCCTTCGTGGCGAAGTCCAGGTGCCGGCGGGCCGCCGTCTCGTCGATTGCTGCCTTGCCGGTCCGGACCAGCTCGGCGGCCCGCACCGGCCCGAGGTCCGCCACCAGCGACGCCACCTCCGGCGCCGGTGGCTCCGCGACCCGGAGCAGGTAGGCCCGGGCCAACCGGACGTCGTCGATCGTCATGCCGCCCTCCGGTCCCGGAACTCCAGGGCGGCCCCGACGTCGTCGCCGTCGGGACGGTCCTTCTCCGCCAGATCGGCGAGCGTCCAGGCGATTCGAAGACACCGGTCGGCGCCACGGGCGCTGACGAAGCCGGTCTCCAGGCCCCGGTCGAGCAGCCGCATGGCCTTCGCCGGCAGCCGGAAGTGTCGTCGCAGCGCCGGGCCCGGCACTTCGGCGTTGGTCTGCCAGCCGTGCTCGGCCCATCGCTCGACGGCCCGCACGCGCGCCTTGGTGACCCGTTCCCGCACCGTCGCGGAGCCTTCCGGCGGCCCGAGGTCGCTGTCGTCCATGGCATGGATGGGGCGCATCCGGCTACGGATGTCGATGCGATCGAGCAACGGACCGGAGAGCCGCGAGAAGTACCGTCGCCGCTCGTTGGGCGAGCACCGGCAGTCGACCTCGCGGATCGGCGCGCATGGGCACGGGTTCGTCGCCAGCACCAACTGGAACCGAGCGGGATAGCGGGCGACGCCGTCCCGACGGGCGATCCGGACCTCGCCCTCCTCGGTGGCCGTGCGCAGCGCCTCCAACAGCGGAGCCCCGAATTCACAAGCCTCGTCAAGGAAAAGCACCCCGCGATGGGCCATGCTGACCGCGCCGGGCCGGGCCATGCCGATGCCGCCGCCGACCAGCGATGCCAAGGACGCCGAGTGGTGCGGGGCGATGAACGGCGGCAGCGTCACCAGCGGGACGTCGGCGGACAGCGCGCCGGCGATGGAGTGGATGGCCGTCACCTCCAGCGCCTCGTCCGGCCTGAGCTGCGGCAACAGGCCGATGATGCGTTCGGCGAGCATGGTCTTGCCCGTGCCCGGCGGTCCGACGAGCAGCAGGTTGTGCGCCCCGGCCGCGGCGACCTCCAACGCCCAGCGGGCCTCGGGCTGGCCGACTACGTCGACGAGGTCGAGCACCGCCGTCCTGGTCATCGGAGCGGGTGGACTCGGTTGGACCAGATCCGATTCCTCGTCCTTCAACCACGACAACACGTCCACCAGGCGGTACGCACCCAGCGCCTGGATGCCGTCGACCAGCGCGGCCTCGGCCAGCGACTCCCTCGGCACGATGGCGCACTTCAGACCGGCCCGCTTCGCGGCGAGCAGTCGTGGCAGCACACCACGCACCGGCCGAATTCGGCCGTCCAGGGCCAGTTCACCGATCAGCACCGTGCCGCCCAGTTTCGTCTGCGGCGCGCTGCCGGCACCGGCCAGCACGGCACAGGCCAGGCCGAGGTCGTAGCCGGAGCCGCCCTTGGGCAGGTCGGCCGGGGACAGCGCCAGCGTGACCTGGTCCGGCCACTCCAGACCGGAGTTCCGGACCGCCGCCCGCACCCGGTCCTTGGACTCGTTCAGGGCCGTGTCGGGCAGGCCCAGCAGCTGGACCTTGGGCTTGCCGTGGCTGACGTCGGCCTCGATCTCCACCGGCACCCCGTCCACCCCGAGCAGCGCCACCGACCAGGTGCGCGACAACGACATCAGAAGGCTCCCCGGAGATGCTCGAGACGGGCCGGCCCGTGGCCCGGCCAGAGGATGGAGATGATGTCGAAACGCGTGTCGCAGTAAGGAATGCTGTGCGCCGCCCGCCATCGGTGCGTGACTCGGCGGATCCGGGTCGCCTTCAGGTGGTTCACCGCCTCCGCCGGCTTGCCGAAGGCCGTGCCCGAGCGCGTCTTCACCTCGCACACCACCAGCCGACCCCGGGCGTCCGTGGCGACGATGTCCAGCTCTCCCTCGGGACATCGCCAGTTTCTGGACAGCACCACCAGGCCCTGGCCCTCCAGAAAGAAGGCCGCCAGGTCTTCGCCCCTCTGCCCCAGCTCGGTCGGGGTGAGTGCACTGCGTCGCTCGCGGGTCATGCGTCCGACAGTGCTCCGAACGCCGCAGCCGTCGCTACGCCATTCGGACAGCTGTGGACAACTCGGAGTTGTCCACAGGCCCCGGACGAAGGGCCTCCGCGCACCGGAATTCTGTGGTTGGGTGGGGCGGGGGCCGCGTGGCCGAAGTAGGCCATGGCAGACACCGACACAGCAAAAGGGGCTCCGCCCGTAGGCAGAGCCCCCTTTCCGCGCATCCGTCAGGTGGCGGGGCCGCCACCGGCGCCGAACGGGCCGTCCTCGGGCAGCCGCAGATCGGGCTTGTCGAGCTCCTCGACGTTGACGTCCTTGAAGGTGATGACCCGGACGTTCTTCACGAACCGGGCGGGGCGGTACATGTCCCACACCCAGGCGTCGGACATCCGCACCTCGAAGTAGACCTCGCCCTCGGCGTTGCGCACCTGGACGTCGACGGCATTGGCCAGGTAGAACCGGCGCTCGGTCTCCACCACGTAGGAGAACTGACCGACGATGTCGCGGTACTCCTTGTAGAGCTGAAGCTCCATCTCGGTCTCGTACTTCTCGAGATCCTCCGCGCTCATCGGACCCGCGTCCCTCCTCGTCGTGAGCCAGGTACCCCGACCTCCGGGGACGCTCCATTCTGAACCACGCGGCGTGCCACCTCGTGCGGAGGGCACATGTTGTGCGATCGCCCGGCCGCGGCGACGTTCACGTACGACCAGCGGTGCTCGGCGGTCGGACCGTGCTCGTTGAGCGCGGCGGTGTGCTCGGCGGTGCAGTAGCCCTTGTGCACGTCGAAGCCGTAACGCGGCAGCTCCGCGTGCAATTCCGTCATGATCCGGTCCCTGGTCACCTTGGCGAGCACCGAGGCGGCGGCCACGCAGGCGGCCACCTGGTCCCCCTTGATCACGGCGGTGCTGGGCGCGGTCAGCCCCGGCACCTTGAAACCGTCGACCAGAACATAACCCGGATGGGTGGTGAGCTGGGCCACCGCGCGCCGCATGCCCTCGATGTTGGCCACGTGCACCCCGATCCGGTCGACCTCGGCCGCCGGAATGACGATCACGGCGAAGTCCACGGCCCGAGCCAGCACGAGGTCGTACATCCGCTCCCGCGCGAGCTCGGTGAGCAGCTTGGAGTCGGTGAGCCCCTCCAGCTTGCGGGCATCGCCGGGACGCAGCACGCAGGAAGCGACGACGAGCGGCCCGGCGCAGGCGCCCCGGCCGGCCTCGTCCACGCCGGCGACGGGGCCTAAACCCCGCCGGTCCAGCGCCGACTGCAACGCCCAGTTCCCCGTGCTGCTCCGGATCACCGCCCGCTGGGGCCGGAGCTCGTTGCCCGCGACTACCACCTCAGCGGTCGCCCCGGGCGAACAGTCCGAACATCTTGCGCCGTATCCGCCGACCGACCCACAGGGTGGGGAACGCCGCGGCGAGACCGACGCCGGCCGGCAGACCCTCCTGCCAGGCCGGGGCGTGCAGCGCGGAGGCCTGGGCCTGCGGGTCGACGGTGGTCACGCCGCCCCACCGGCTCGGCGGCAGCACGACCACCCGGGCCTTGCCGATCACGTTGGCCACCGGCACGGCGCCGGCCAGCAGGTCGCCGTGACCCTGCAACCGGGAGTCGTCGGAGTTGTTGCGGTTGTCGCCCATCACCCACAGCTTGCCGTCGGGCACCTTCACCGGCCCGAACGTCATCTGCGTCGGCGGATAGTCGGTGCGCCAGTAGATGTACGGCTCGTTGAGCGGCTTGCCGTCGACCACGACCCGGTTGTTGTCGCAGCACTGCACGGTCTGGCCGCCGACCGCGATGACCCGCTTGATCAGGTCGTACTCGTTGGGCGGGTACAGCGAGATGGCCGACGCGAAGTTCTCGAAGCCCCTGATGATCGGGTTGCTCGACTGCTGGGCCTGGAACTCGCTCTTGTCCCAGTTGTCCGGCGCCTTGAACACGATCACGTCGCCCGGCTTCACGTCGGCGAAGTTGTAGGTCAGCTTGTCGACCAGCACCCGGTCGTCGGTGCAGCCGTCGCAGCCGATGAGGGTCATCTCCATCGACTCGGACGGGATGACGTAGACCCGCGCGAGGAACGTCTGGATCAGGATCGTCAGCACCAGTGCGGTGACGATCAGGATCGGCAGTTCCTTCCAGAACGACCGCTTCTTCTCGGGCCCGCGCCGACGACGAGTGCGCGACGTGGCGGCGCCCTCGAGAAGGCCCGGCTCGGCCTGCTCGGACTCGGAAGAAGTCGCGGTGGGTTCCTCCGGCTCCGGGTTGCTCTGCTGGTTCTGCGAGGGCACGACGTCGGTCACCGGGCCAGGTTACGCTAGCGCCGGTGGGGTCCAGGTACAGCTGGCCGTACGGTCCCCTACACGGGTAGTAGCGAATTCGCCCAATCCCGACGACGCCACCACAGCAGCGCCAGACCACCGGCGGCGACCTGCGGATCGTGGTCGGAGATGACGCCCCAACGTCCCGGCGGCAGCACGATCACCCGGGCCTTGCCGATCACGTCGGTGATCGCGATGGTGCCGTTCACCCCGCCGCCGCCCTGGAACCGGGAGTCGTTGGAGTTCTGCCGGCTGTCGCCCATCACGAACAGCCGCCCCGCCGGCACCTTCACCGGCGCGAAGTCGTCCATCTGCTGCTTGCTGCCCGGCACGAAGTAGATGTACGGCTCGTCCAGTGGCTTGCCGTCCACCAGGACCCGGTGCCGCGCGTCGCAGCACTGCACGGTCTGCCCGCCGACGGCGATGACCCGCTTGACGAAGTCCCGCTCGTCGACCTGGGCCAGCCCGATCAGCGAGCCCAGCCACTGCAACGCCTGCACGACCGGGTTGTCCGAGTGCTCGGCGGTGAAGTCGTTGTGCGTCCAGGCTTCCGGGCCGCGGAACACCACGACGTCGCCGGGCGACGGGTCGCGGAACCGGTAGATGACCTTGTCGACCAGCACGCGGTCGTCGGTGCAGCCGGCACAGCCGTGCAGCGTCTGCTCCATGGAGCCGGACGGGATGACATAGACCTTGGCCAGGAAGGTCTGGATCAGGACGGTCAGCACGAGGGCGATCCCGATCAGGATCGCCGTCTCCTTGAAAAAGGAGCCGGCGCGCTTACGGCCCTTGCCGCCATCCTCGGATGGTGGCAAGGGCCGTTCCGCGTCGTCGTGCTCGTCCCGGGCCTCGTCGGTGCTCACCGGGGCGATACGAGAGTTCGATCAGGAGGAAGCCTTGGCCGGGAGCGCGTCCCGCTTCTCCTTGATCTTGGCGGCCTTGCCGCGCAGGTCGCGCAGGTAGTACAGCTTGGCCCGGCGCACGTCACCGCGGGTCACGCGCTCGATCTCGGCGATGTTCGGGGAGTGCACCGGGAAGGTGCGCTCGACGCCGACGCCGAACGAGATCTTGCGAACGGTGAAGGTCTCGCGGATGCCGCCGTTCTGCCGGCGGATCACGACGCCCTGGAACACCTGGACGCGCTCGCGCGAACCCTCGATGACGCGGACGTGGACCTTCAGGGTGTCGCCCGGACGGAAGTCCGGGATGTCGGAACGCAGCGACTGAGCGTCCAGAGCGTCCAGGGTGTTCATCGGTGGTCCGTCCTCGTCCTTCGGGTGTCTGTCGTACAACCCCCGCGAAACGCACGAACGAACTCCACTGCCGGGAATCCGGGTGCTGGTCCTGCCTGGGGGTCTGGCCCAACTGGCGCACGCCAGCCGTGATGGCCGGGTGCAGCAACCTGTCCAGTGTGCCAGACGGGCCCGGCGGGCCCAAATCGGGGGTTGCGGGGTGGGGGATCAGGCCTGGTCCGGGCCGCGCAGGCGGTCCAGCAGGGCCCGGTCGTGCTTGTCGAGCTGATCGTCGGCCAGGCGGTCGAGCAGCTCGGGCCGGCGGTGGAAGGTGCGCTCCAGCGCCTGGTCACGCCGCCACCGGTCGATCAGCTTGTGGTTGCCCGAGCGCAGCACGCTCGGCACGGCGAGCTCACGCCACACCTCGGGCCGGGTGTAGCTGGGGCCCTCCAGCAGGCCGTCGGAGAACGAGTCCTGCTCGGCGGAGGCCGGATTGCCCAGTACGCCGGGCAGCAGCCGGGCCACGGCCTCGACCATGACCAGCACCGCGACCTCGCCGCCGACCAGCACGTAGTCGCCGATGGAGACCTCGTCGACCTGCATCCGGCCGGCGGAGTCGTCCACGACCCGCTGGTCGATGCCCTCGTAGCGGCCGCAGGCGAAGGCCAGCCACGGCAGCGTGGCGTACTCGCGGGCCATCTCCTGCGTGAACGGCCGACCCGCGGGCGTCGGCACGATCAGCCGGGGCAGCGTGCCGTCGGCCGTCGGCGCGCACACCGTGTCCAGCGCCTCGCCCCAGACCTGCGGCTTCATCACCATGCCGGGCCCGCCGCCGTAGGGACTGTCGTCCACGGCCTTGTGCACGTCATGGGTGTAGTCGCGCAGGTCGTGCACGTCGACGCTGATCAGCTGCTTGTCGATGGCCTTGCCGAGCAGCGCGGCCCGCAGCGGCTCGAGGTACTCCGGGAAGATGGTGAGCACGTCGATGCGCATCACGCGTCCAGCAGTCCCTCGGGCGGGTCGACGACCACGCGGCCGGCCGCGACGTCCACGGTCGGCACGATCTCCGTGACGAACGGCACCAGTGCCTCGCTGCCGTCGTCGCGGCGCACGGCCAGCAGATCGCTGGCCGCGGTGTGCAGCACCTCGGCGACCACGCCGACGCGAACACCCCGCACGTCCACCACCTCGAGCCCTTCCAGCTCGTGGTCGTAGAACTCCTCAGGGTCGTCGGACGGCGCGATGCTGGCCGCGTCGACCAGCAGCAGCAGGCCACGCATGGCCTCGGCCGCGTCCCGGCCGGCGACGCCCTCGAACGTCACCAGCAGCCGCCCGGTATGAGGCCGGACGGCTGCGATGGTGATCGTTCCGGACTTGCCGTCACGCGCGCGGGTGCCCAGCGTGGCCCCCGGCGCGAACCGCTCCTCGGGGGAGTCGGTGTGCACGTCCACGACGAGCTCGCCGCGGATGCCGTGCGGCTTGACGACCCGTCCGACCACACGAACGTCGGGACTGCTCAACGGTCGGTGTCCACCACGTCCACCCGCACGCCGCGACCGCCGATGCCGGCCATCACGGTGCGCAGGGCAGTGGCGGTCCGGCCGCCCCGGCCGATCACCTTGCCGAGGTCGTCCGGGTGGACGTGCACCTCGAGGGTGCGACCGCGGCGGGTGGTCAGCAGGTTGACGCGCACGTCGTCGGGGTGATCGACGATGCCCCGGACGAGGTGCTCCAACGCGTCCGCGAGCAAGCTCACGCCTCGCCGCCCTCGGACTTCTCCTCAGCGGCGGCCTCGTCCTTGGACTCGGCCTTCTTGGCGGACGCCTTCTTCTTCGGCGTGGTGGCCTCGGTCGTCGGCTCCTCGCCTGCGGCGGCCAGCGCGGCGTTGAACAGCGCCTGCTTGTCCGGCTTCGGCTCGCGGTGCTTGAGCGTGCCCTCGGCGCCCGGCAGGCCCTTGAACTTCTGCCAGTCGCCGGTGATCTCCAGGATGCGCTGCACGGGCTCGGTCGGCTGCGCGCCGACGCTCAGCCAGTACTGCGCCCGCTCGGTGTCGACCTCGATGAAGCTGGGCTCCTGCAGCGGGTGGTACTTGCCGATCGTCTCGATCGCCTTACCGCTACGACGGGCACGCGAGTCGGCGATGATGATCCGGTACTGGGGCTGGCGGATCTTGCCGAGCCGCTGCAGCTTGATCTTGACGGCCACGGGTAGTGGTACTCCTCAGGCTCTCGTTGCTCCGGGTCGAGCACGTCCGACCGCGTGGGGACACGATCTTCGCGCTCAGGTTTCAGGACGCCACGGCACAGCGAGAGGGACCGGCAATGGCGGACAGCCGTCCATTCTGCCAGACGGGGACGTCCGGACACCAATCGGCCCCTACCTCACCGCCACACGCCGAGCGACATGAGCAGGATGCCGAGCGCCGGCACGAAGTTGTTGATCTGGTGGGCGACGATGCTGGCCGGCAGCCGGCCGGTGACCAGCCGGGCCCAGCCGATCGGGATGGCGATGACCAGCAGCAACGAGGTGCGCAGCGGCTCGAGGTGGCTGACCGCGAAGATCGCCGTGCTCAGCACGAAGGCGGCCCAGCGGCTCCACCGCAGCCGTTCGATGGCCCCCCACAGCAGCCCGCGAAAGATCATCTCCTCGCAGGCCGGCCCGATCAGCCAGGTGTAGACGAACATCACCACGCCCAGCAGCGGCGGCAGCGGCTGGGCGTCGACCACCGAGGCCAGCGCGGACGACGGGTCGAGCTTGCCGATGGTCCGGGCCCAGATCACCGCGGCGACGGCGGTCAGCACCAGGCCGGCCGCGCCGAGCTTGAGGCCGGCCCGCACGTCCGGCCAACTCCACTGCAGCCGCAGGTCGAGCACGGGACCGTTGCCGCGGAGCAGGGTGGCCAGCACGGCGACGCCGGCGGCCAGCATGGTCGGCAGCGCGGTGACGACGACGATGACGATGGGCCGGATGGGCTCCCCCGCGTCGACCGGGCCGGCCGCCGCGACCAGGAACACCGCGGACAGGATGAGCACGAGCTCGGCCAGCACGAACGCGCCGAAGCCCCAGCGGTGGGCCGGGGGTGAGTCGACCTGCGCCGTCGGTGGTGTCACCGGCCCTCCTCGGTCCGAAGCCTGACGAATGTAGTCGACGCCTGCCTCAGAATCCCGCCAGCGTGAAGATCCCCGGTAGCAGGTTGTTGGTGGCGTGCGCCACCATGCTGGCCCCGACCCGCCCGGTGACCAGCCGGGCGCCGCCGATGGCGATGCCCTGGGCGAACAGCGAGGCCAACCGGCTCGGCTCCAGGTGGATGAAGGCGAAAACCAGTGCCGTGAGCACGAGGATGGTCAGCCGCGGCACGCCGAAGTGCTCCAGCCCGCCCCACAAAGCACCACGGACCAGCAGTTCCTCGGTGATCGGGGCGCCGATCACCAGGAACAGCGAGTACCCGACCAGCCAGCCGTCGAGGTGCGTGCTGACCTGTGAGGTCGTCGGCGGGATCAGGTGGGAGAGCAGCAGTGAGATCGCCAGGCCGGCGACGAGGGACCCGATGCCCCAGGTCAGGCCGACCTGGAGGTCACGACGGCCGGGCACGAAGCCGAAGTCCTTGATGCCGCCGCGGCCGCGCCGGCGCGAGAACCACCACGGCACCAGGCCGAGGAACAGGTTGGCCACGAACGGCACCAGCAGCCGCACCCCGGAGCGGGGCCCGTCGGCGGCCGGCAGGAAGCCGATGATCAGCAACGACACCAGGTAGTACAGGCCGAAGCCGAGCAGGAACGCGGTCAGGCCCCAGGAGAGGCCGGCCGGCGGATCCTGTTGTCGCTGCTCGTCCACCGGCACTCCCCAGTCGCTAGCGAACCACCCGTCCACGCAGCATGATCATGGCCGGATCACGCAGCACCTGGAGATCATCTCGTGGGTCGTCGGCGAATACCAGCAGGTCAGCGGGTGATCCCTCGGTCAGTCCCGGCCAGCCCAGCCAGGACCGGGCGGCCCAGGAGCCGGCGGCGAGCGCCTGCTCGCGGCTCATTCCGGCCTCGTGCAGGGCAATCACCTCGTCGACCAGGCGGCCGTGCTTGATGCCGCCGCCCGCGTCGGTGCCGGCGTAGACCGGCACGCCGGCCTCCACCGCGCTGCTCACGGTGTGTCGCACGCGGGCGTGCAGTTCACGCATGTGGGCGGCGTATGCCGGGTACTTCTCGGCACCGTCCGCGATGGACGGGAACAGCTCGATGTTGATCAGGGTCGGCACCAGCGCGGTGCCACGGGCGGCCATCTCGGCGATGGTGGCGTCGGTCAGACCGGTGCCGTGCTCGATGCAGTCGATGCCGGCGTTGATCAGACCCGGCAACGCGTCCTCGCCGAACGTGTGCGCGGTGACCTTGGCCCCGGCCGCGTGGGCCACGTCGATGGCCTCCTTGAGCACCTCGTCCGGCCAGAGCGGGGCCAGGTCGCCCAGGTCGCGGTCGATCCAGTCGCCGACCAGCTTGACCCAGCCGTCGCCGTACGCCGCCTGCTCGGCGACCGCGGCCGGCAGCAGCGACGGGTCCTCGAGCTCGACGCCGAGGTGCCGGATGTAGCGCCGCGGCCGCGACAGGTGCCGGCCGGCCCGCACGATCCGGGGCAGGTCGAGGCGCTCCTGGAGCGGACGGGTGTCGATCGGCACGCCGCAGTCGCGGATCAGCAGCGTGCCGTTGTCACGGTCGAGCTCGGCCTGCTCGACCGCCTCGTCCAGCGTGGTCCCGCCGTTCGGGCCGAGGCCGACGTGGCAGTGCGCGTCGACCATGCCGGGCAACAGAAACCCACCGTCCACGATGGTCTCCGCGCCCGGCACGAGCTTCGTCCGCACCCGCCCGTTGACGACCCAGAGGTCGCGCTCCTCGCCGTCCGGCAGGACGACGCCGCGCAGGTGGAAGCCGCTCACTGGTCCTTGCCGAACTTGAACTTCTTCGGGTCGAAGCCGGGCGGCAGCTGGTCGAGGCCGGCCAGGCCGGGCGGCAGCTCCTGCAGGCCCGGGGGCATGCCCGACAGGTCGGGCAGGCCGGCCGGCAGCCCACCGGGCAGGCCGGGGAAGCCGCCGCGCATCTTCGGCGGGGTCGGCCCGCGGCCGCCCTTGCCCTTCTTCCCCTTCTTGCCCTTGCGGCTGCCGCCGCCACCGCCGAAGCCCATCCGGCCGGCCATCTGCTTCATCATCTTGCGGGCCTCGAAGAAGCGGGTGACCAGGTCGTTCACCTCGCTCACGGACACGCCGGAGCCCTTGGAGATGCGCAGCCGCCGCGAGCCGTTGATGATCTTCGGGTCGGCCCGCTCGGCCGGCGTCATGCCGCGGATGATGGCCTGCAGCCGGTCCAGCTTCTTCTCGTCGAAGTTGGCCAGCTGGTCCTTCATCTGGCCGGCGCCGGGCAGCATGCCCAGCAGGTTGGCGATCGGGCCCATCTTGCGGACCGCCAGCATCTGCTCCAGGAAGTCCTCCAGGGTCAGCTCGCCGGTGCCGAGCTTGGCCGCGGTCTGCTGCGCCTTCTCCTGGTCGAAGTGCTGCTCGGCCTGCTCGATCAGGGTGAGCAGGTCGCCCATGCCGAGGATCCGGCTGGCCATCCGGTCCGGGTGGAAGACGTCGAAGTCGTCCAGCTTCTCGCCGTTGGAGGCGAACAGGATGGGCTGCCCGGTGACCTCGCGCACGGACAGCGCGGCGCCGCCTCGGGCGTCGCCGTCGAGCTTGGTCAGCACCACGCCGGTGAAGCCGACGCCGTCGCGGAACGCCTCGGCGGTGGTCACCGCGTCCTGGCCGATCATCGCGTCGACCACGAACAGCACCTCGTCGGGCTGCACGGCGGCCTTGATGTCGGCGGCCTGCCGCATCAGCTCCTCGTCGATGCCGAGGCGGCCGGCGGTGTCGACGACGACCACGTCGTGCTGGGCGCGGCGGGCCTCGTCGAGGCCGGCCTTGGCCACCTGCACCGGGTTGCCGACGCCGTTGCCCGGCTCGGGGGCGAAGACCGGCACGCCGGCCCGCTCGCCGACCACCTGGAGCTGGGTGACCGCGTTGGGGCGCTGGAGGTCGCAGGCGACCAGCATCGGCGTGTGGCCCTGCTTGCGCAGCCACGCCGCCAGCTTGCCGGCCAGCGTCGTCTTGCCGGCGCCCTGGAGGCCGGCGAGCATGATCACCGTCGGCGGCGTCTTGGCCAGGTTCAGCCGGCGCGTCTCGCCGCCGAGGATGCCGATGAGCTCCTCGTTGACGATCTTGACGACCTGCTGGGCCGGGTTCAGCGCGCCGGAGACCTCCGCGCCCTTGGCCCGGTCCTTGACGCCCGCGATGAACGTGCGCACGACCGGCAGCGCGACGTCCGCCTCCAGCAGGGCGATCCGGATCTCCCGGCAGGTCGCGTCGATGTCCGCGTCGGACAGGCGACCCTTGCCACGCAGGTTCGCCAGTACCGACGAGAGCCGGTCAGAAAGGGTGTCGAACACAGTCCGCACGACCTCGTTACTAGACGGTGGTGTTGCGTCGAGGGTAGCCGGAGCGGTACCCACGAGTCTCATGAGCGCCACGATGCCGGCCGGACGGCTCAACCTCCGCACCCTCGAGTTCGCCGTCGAGGAGGTGCCGGTGCCCACGCCGGGGCGTGGCGAGGTGCTGGTGAAGGTCGAGGCCGCGGGCGTGTGCCTGTCCGACATCCACCTGATCGACGGCACTCTGCGGCTGCCCGGCAACGACCTGGAGAAGGTCACCCTCGGGCACGAGGTCGCCGGCACGATCGCCGAACTGGGCGAAGGGGTGCGCGAGGACGTCTACCCGGTCGGGCAGCGGGTGCTGCTGCTGGCCGGCATGGCGTGCGGGCGGTGCGCCAACTGCGTGCGGCAGCGGCCCGGCTGTCTCAACGGGCTGACCCGTGGCGTCCAGTTCGACGGCGGTTGGGCGCACTACACGCTGGCGCGGACCGCCACCGTCTATCCCATCCCGGACAGCCTGCCCATCGAGCAGGCCGCGATCATTCCCGACGCCGTCTCCACCCCGTACGCCGCCATCACGCAGACCGCCGGCCTTCGCCCCGCGCAGTCCGCCGGCATCTGGGGCGTCGGCGGTCTCGGCGCCCACGGCGTACAGCTGCTGCGCTTCGCCGGCGCCGCCCCCATCATCGCCGTGGACCCCTTGCCGCACGCCCGTGACCGCGCCCTCAAGCTCGGCGCCGACATCGCCCTCGATCCCATGGCCTCCGACTTCCGCGAGCAGGTCCTCGCCGCCACCGACGGCCTCGGTCTCGACTACGCCTTCGACTTCGCCGGCGTGCCCGCCGTGCGCACCCAGGCCGACAGCGTGCTGGCCCGTAACGGCGCCCTCGTGCTCGTCGGCCTCTCCGGGCAGGCGCTGTCCCTCCCCAACGACACCGCCTTCAGCGCCGCCCGGCACCGCCTGCTCGGCCACTACGGCGGCCTGCCCGTGCACCTCGAGGAGCTCATCAAGCTCGCCGGCCATCACCGCCTGGACTTCTCCGGCTCGATCAGCGGCACCTTCCGCTTCGAGGACGCCGCCGAGGCCGTGCGTCAACTGGCCGAGAAGGTCAACGACCCCATCCGCCTGGTGTTGACGCCCTGACGGGGTGTAAAGAAGCGAGCGTGCCCAGAGGGGGATTCCGCGCTCTTGTCAGCGACGAGGAGTGGACCGCGCTGTTGGCAGCGGGCCACCCTCGTCAGTTCCCGCGAGGCAAAGAGCTCGTGCGGCAGGGTTTCTCCGGCGGCTATCTGCTGGCGTTGACCCACGGCCGGGTGCAGGTGCTGCGGTCGGAGGCGGGCGGCGAGCAGAATCTGCTCGTGGCGCTGCGCGCTGGTGGAGACCTGATCGGCGAGATGGCCGCTCACGGTGGCGGCGGCGTGCGCAGCGCGACCGTCGTCGCCCTTGACGACTGCCAGGCGCACACCGTGTCAGTTGAGGCGTTCGACCGGTTGCCGGCAGCGCGCAAGCTCACCGACTACGTGGTGCTGAAGCTCTTCGAGAGCGTGCCGTTCCGGGTGCAGTTGGTGCATTTCAAGCCGCAGCAACGGATCGCCCGGCTGCTGGCCGAACTCGTCGCACTCGCCGGACCTGAACTGACCGACCCGATGCTGATCCCGTTGTCGCAGGAGCAGATCGCGACCGCGCTCGGCGTCGCCCGCAGCTCGGTCAGCTCGTTCATCGCCGATCTGCGCCGGGAGGGCGTGCTCGGTCCGGGGCCACGGCTGGCCGTCGCCGATCCCGCGCGTCTGCTGCACTACACGTCCGAACGAGTGTGATGCGCACCACAGCGTAACTGTCCATCGGCGGACAACGACCCCTTCTGGCGCGGACGAGGCTCAATGCCGACCCGCCGAGAAGGAGGATGCCGATGGCCCACAAAACCCTGCCGCCGTACCGAGCAATGCTCGTGGTGGACCTGAAGGATTTCAGTGGCGTGCCCGCCGCCGAACAAGGAACGGTCGGCGGTCGGATTCCCGACCTGCTGCGCGACACGTTCCTACGGATGGGCCACGGCTATCTGTGGGCGGAGGCCAAGTTCACCGACCACACCGGCGACGGGTACGCGATGGGCTTCCACACCAAGCACCTGCCCATCCTGGTTGACGGTTTTTCCTCTACGTTGCAACAGGAACTCGCCGATCTCGGGCGCCGAACCGGTGTTCCGCAACGGATGCGCGTGAGCTTGAGCGTCGGTCCGCTGACCGACGGCGCGGGCCCGCGGATCCGGGACGGCCAGGGGGCGGCCCGGATCGAGACCCACCGGCTGCTCGACTCCGAGCCAGTGCGCAGCCTGCTCAATCGGTCCAATCCGCAAGTCACACTGGTGGCGACGATCATTTCGGCCCGGGTGTACCAGGACGTCGTCGTCGGCGGTTACTCCGAACTGCGGGCGGACCACTTCGTCGCGGCCCCGGTCAAGGTGAAGTCCTACGAAGGCAACGCGTACCTGCACGTGCCGTCCCCTTCGGGCGATCTGCTGACGAACGGGTTCGCGCCGGTCGAGCCGTCCCGAGCCGACGACCCGGTCGCCGATTCGGCCGAGCAGGCCTCAGTGCGGATGGGCACCGTCACCGGCAACCGGGGCACCGTGATCGGCAGCAGTCGAGGACCCGTGCAGACCGGCAACGGCGTACAGGTCAACGACTCGACGATCCACGGCACCGTCATGCGCGACAAGAGGAGCGGACGGAAATGACGTCGCCGTCCATCGATCACAACACGGGAACCGTGATCGGCAGCAGTGAGGGGCCGGTGCAGACCGGCAACGGCGCGCAGGTCACCAACAGCGAGTTCGACGAGCTCTCGATGGACCAGGTGGCCGGCGACAAGTTCACCGCCGACACCATGCTGGTGCTGCAGATCGCCGGCCAGGAGACGAATCGCCGTGTTCGGGCGATGCAGTGGTTCTCCGCCCGCCGACTCTCATCGCTGTCGGCCTGCTTCGTCGAACCGGAGGGGTTCGCCCAGGCGCAGACGGTTCTGGTCGAGAAGCGGGCCGTGCTGGTGGCCGGGCCCGCGGGCAGCGGCAGGCTGACCGCGGCGGCGATGCTCCTGCACCGCGTCGGCAACGCGAGCCGAATCCGACAGGTCGACATCGATCTCGGCGACGAGGACCAACCAGTGCTCGACACCGGGCAGGTGCAACCGGGCGAGTCGCTGCTGCTCGATCTGTCCGCATTGGACTTGCCGGACTTTCTGCGGGCCGGCCGTGAACTGGCCGCCGTGGTGGACCGCGTCGCCGAGGTCGGCGGCCTGTTGGCCGTGGTGCTGCCCGACTACGAGCGGCAGGTGCCCAGCTCGAATCTGCGCGGGCTTCGGGTGGGACTCCGGTTGACGCCGAGTCTGGCCCGGCACATCTTCGAGCACCACCTGAAGGCGTACGGCATGTCGCCCGGCGACTCGAATCCGTTGCTGGCGGCGATGTTCGACCGTCCGCGGGCCGGCGAGTTGGCCGAACTGGCCCACCTCGTCGCGGAGTCCGGTGCCACCACGGACACCTGGGACGAGTCGCTCGTGGTGGCGCTCAGCACGCTGTCCAACTGGTCGGCCGAGCTGACGGAGACGTTCGCGGCCCACCCGGACGCGGCCTGGCGGAGTCTGCTGCTGGCGGCGGCGCTGCTGGCCGACTGCCCGTCGGACGCCGTGTTCGAGGCGGATCGGGAGTTGGTCAGGCTGCTGGACTTCCCCGACGCCGACGAGCATCCGTTCGCTCGGCCCGGGCTGACCGAGCGGCTGGCCGACGTCGGCGCCGAGATCGTGGAGGGCCGGGTGTGGTTCTCCCGGCCGCGCTACGCGGACGCTGTGCTGACCCATGTCTGGCGGAACTTCCCAGGGTTGCGGCCGAAGCTGGCCGAGTGGATCGAGCAGTTGCCCCGCCTGGCCCGGACGAGCTTGGTCGACCACGATCGGACGCTGCTCGCCGAGCGGTTCACCACGTTGTCGCTTCAGCACGGCTTGGTGAGCGACCTCCTGCACACCGCGAGGCGCTGGGCGAGCGTCGGTGACAACAGGACAACCGCCCTCGCGGTGCAGGTGCTCGGCCGGGCTGTGCTGGATCCCACCCGCGGCTGGCAGTTCCGTCGGGGCGTCTATGCCTGGGCGCGGGACAGTTCGGCACCGCCGAGGTTGGCCGGCGCGATCATCTCCGTGTGCGAGAACGTGCTCGCGCCGGCCTATCCCGAGGCCGCCATGATCCGTGTGCATCACCTGACCCGGCACCGCGACGAGGCCGTCGGATCGGCGGCGGTCGAGGCGCTGCTTCGGCTGGTGGTGGGTCCGCAGTCGCACCGGTGGCTGCTCGGCCGCGTCATCGCCGGGCTGGGTGACGGTGTGCCCGGCCGTGACGTCGAGTTGTTCGGACGACTCGTCGATCCGGCGCGGCCGCACAGCCCGGCGGAGTGGGTACTGATCAGGGCTGGCTGGCATGGGGCGTTGTCGCGGCCCGAGAGCGTCCCGTTGCTCATGGCCTGGTTGTCGACCTCGACCGAGCAAACGCTGGACCTGCTGGTCGACGCCTGCGAACGGCAGGTCCCGCTGCTCGGCCGGTTGCGGGCGGCCGCCGTGGCCTGGGTCGGTCAGGACCCGGCGTCCCGGCGCCGGATCGGGGAACGGCTCGACACGAAGATCGATTCTGCGATGGGCCTGACGCAGTCGGCGTCCGGCCGGAAGGAATGACCCCATGTTCCGTGAGTTCTTCGCCCGGGTGCGGGCCGAGACCGAGGCCCAGCGCGTCTCGCGGGTTCGCGTCGACAACGTGCCGATGCGGAGCCTGACCGAGCCGTACAGCTTCGAGTTCTCCTGCACGATCGAGTACCTCCTCGTGCGTCGGGGGCAGCTCCACCCCGCACTGCCGGAGGTCGCGAGAAACGGGATCCTGCAACGGGTCGCCCGAGTGGCAGCAGGCGCACGCCTGACCGAGGCAGCCCTGCTGCAGACACAACTGGCGGCGGAACTGGGTCTTGGCGCTCTCGAGCCGACCGGCGAACTGCGCGTGTGGGCGACCGACGTCGTCGTCACCGCGGCGGACGCCGATGTCCAGGCCGTCCACCAGCGCCACGAACTCCAGCGCAAGATGCAGGTGTGGCAGTACGAGCGCGAGATCGAGCGGAAAGCGCGGGACTTCACCGCGGAGATGCTCGCCGAACCGAACCTGGCGGTCGCATGGTGGTTGTCGCACAATCCGCAGCAGGTGACCCAGGCCCTTGGCATGGTCGAGCCGATCGCCCAGCTCAGCGCCGCCATCCACGGTCGGCCTGCCCCGGACGCCGTGGAGCTGACCACCGAGGACCAACTGCTGGCCGCGACCGAGACACTGTTCGCCGGCCTCGACGAGTGGAGCCGGGCGTTGCTCGGTGATCAGCTGGCGAAGACGCTGGCCACGTTCGGCCAGGTCGACCTGGCCGAACGTGTGCGCCAACGCCTAGACACGCCGGTGAGCTGAGTCCCGAGCTACCCCCTCGCCGCCGCCAGTACGGCGCGTTCGATCTCGCGGCGGCGGGCGGGGGTGAGGGGGTCGCCGTCCTGGGGGACGAGGCAGAAGGAGTCGACGACGGTGCCGCCGAGGGTGGCGACCTTGGCCCACCGCACGTCGAGCTTGGCGCCCTCCAAGGTGGCGGCGAGGCGGTGGAGGAGGCCGATGCGGTCGGCGGCGCGGAGTTCCATGACTATGGCGCCGGCGGCCTCGTCGTCGAACCAGAGGACGCGAGGGGGTGGGGCCTCGGTTGGGGGACCGCCGTAGTCGCGTTCCTTGGCAGCGAGGCGTTCGTCGAGGTGGAGCTCGCCGGCGATGGCGCGGGTGAGCTGCTCGCGGATGAGCCCGGGGTCGGGGAAAGAGCCGAAGCGCGGAGAGACGGAGAAAACGTCTACGGCCACGTCGGAGTGGCTGCGCAGGGCGGCGGAGTGGACTTCGAGGGAGTTCAAGGCCAAGACGCCGGCGGCGCGGGAGAGAAGGCCGGGACGGTCGGGCGCGACGACGGTGACGACGGCGGTCTGACCCTCCTCGGTGATGAGCACGTCGGGTTTGCCGGAGAGGGAGACCTTCTGCGCCAAGGACTGCTGGGAAGCGTCGAGGGGTTCGGGACGGGGTGCCGGCTCGCCGGCCATGGCGGAGCGGCATCGACGGACGAGGTCGGCGATGAGGCCGGCCTTCCAGTCGGTCCACACGCCGGGACCGGTGGCGAGGGAGTCGGCCTCGGCCAGCGCGTGCAAGATCTCGAGCAAGGCCGGATCGCCGCCGAGGGTCTCGACGACGCGGGTGACGGTGGCCTCGTCCTCGACGTCACGACGAGTGGCGGTGTGCGGCAACAACAAATGGTGCCGAACGGCCAAGGACAGCAGCTGGACGTCGTTGGGCCACAAGCCGAGGCGTTCGCCGATCTGGGTGGCCAACGCGGCCCCGACCTCGGAGTGGTCGGCCTCCCGGCCCTTGCCGATGTCGTGCAGCAAAGCGGCCAGCAGCAACAGGTCCGGCCGGGAGACGGTGGTCGCGAGACGAGCGGCCTGGGCGGTGGCCTGCACGAGGTGCCGGTCGACGGTCCAGGTGTGCGCGAGGTCCCGCGGCGGCAGGTCGCGAACGGCGCCCCACTCGGGGAAAAGCCGGCCCCACAAGCCGGTCCGGTCGTACGCCTCGACGACGTCGATCAGACCGGGACCGGTGCCCAGCAGCCCCAACAGCTCTTCCCGAGCCTCCCGAGGCCACGGCTTGCGCAGCTCGGGCGAGGAATCGGCGAGACGGGTCAGAGTTCCCGGCGCGATGGGGGTGTTGGCCCTGGCGGCGGCGCCGGCGACGCGGAGCACGAGTCCGGGGTCACGGCTGGGCACGGCGTCGCGGGCCAGGGCGACCTCGTTGCCGTGCAACACAACGCCGTCGTCCAACGGCCGCCGAGCCGGGCCACGCCGCAAAGCGGAGCGCCCGAACGCGCCGATTCCCTTACGGGGAGCGGCAGCGCGAGCCGACCGCATGGCCACATCCACGGCGTAGACGACGGTCCGACCGGCCGACGACAAGGCCCGCGCGAGACCGAAACGGTCCCCCATGGACAGTGCGGTGGCGACCTCGTCGCCCTCCTGGGCGTGCAGCACGTCACGGGGTTTTCCGCTGGCGCGCCGCAATTCCGTACGGACGTCGAGCAGCAGCTCCCGCGCCTGCTCGACATCGGCCCCGGGCCGGTCGATGACCTGGGCGACGGCAAGGGCGTCCACGAGCTGGAGGTCCCGCAGCCCGCCGTGCCCGTGCTTGAGATCGGGCTCGACCCGGTGCGCCACCTCGCCGGACGACGCCCAGCGGCGCTTGGCCTGGTCGGTCAGCTCGTCGAGACGGTCCCGGATGCCGGCCCGCCACTGCTGCCGGGCCGAAGTGATCAGCCGCTCGGCGACTTCCTGGTCGCCGGCCAGGAATCTGGCCTCCAGCAGCCCCAACGCCACCCGCAGGTCGCTGCCGGCGACGCGCAGCGCCTCGCCGACGGTCCGCACGGAGTGGTCCAGCCCGACGCCGGAGTTCCACAGTGGATACCACAGCTTCTCGGCGACCGTGTCGATGTCCTTGCGTCCATTGTGGACGAGAACGAGGTCGAGGTCCGAGCCCGGCACGAAGTCCCTGCGCCCCAACGCCCCGACCGCGACCAGAGCGGCCCCCGCGCCCACGCCGGCGGCGCCGGCGTGGGCGGTGAGCCAGAACTCGTGCAGATCGACCAGCGCCTCGCGCAGCGCCTCCGCCGGCAGTCGCCGGTGACCCGGTGCGGGCTTGAGCAGGAGATCCCTGGCCCGCACCAGGTCATCGGCGGTGACAGCCCCCAGTTCCGTCATGCCAGCCCTTTCACAGAGCGTCGTTGCCGCGTTCCCCGGTCCGCACCCTGACCACGGTCTCCACCGGCACGACCCAGACCTTGCCGTCGCCGATCTTGCCGGTGCGGGACGCCTCGACCACGGCGTCCACCACCTTGTCCGCGCTCAGGTCGTCGACCAGCACCTCGACCCGCAGCTTGGGCACGAAGTCCACGGCGTACTCGGCGCCGCGGTAGACCTCGGTGTGGCCCTTCTGCCGGCCGAAGCCCTGCACCTCGCTGACCGTCATGCCCAGCACGCCCAGCCGTTCCAGCGACGCCTTCACGTCGTCCAGCACGAACGGCTTGATGATCGCCGTCACCAGCTTCATGACTTGCTTCCCTCCAGAACCGAGTTCGTGCTCGACACCTTGCCCGTGCCGCGGCCCGCGCCCACGATGCCGCCGAACTCGTAGGCGGTCTCCGCGTGCTCGCTCTCGTCGATGCCGGTGACCTCGGCCTCGGCCTCGACCCGGAACCCGATCGTCTTCTTGATGACCCAGCCGATGATGAAGGTGAGCACGAACGAGTAGGCCAGCACGGAGAACGCGCCGATGGCCTGCTTGCCCAACTGGGTGAATCCGCCGCCGTAGAACAGGCCGTCGGCCCCGCCCGAGTTGACGCTGGTGGTGCCGAAGAAGCCGATGAGCAGGGTGCCGACGATGCCGCCGACCAGGTGCACGCCGACCACGTCGAGGGAGTCGTCGAAGCCGAGCCGGAACTTGAGGCCGACGGCCAGCGCGCAGAGCACGCCGGCGATCAGGCCGATGGCTGCCGCGCCGAGTGGACTGACGAAGGCACAAGCGGGAGTAATCGCGACGAGGCCGGCGACCGCACCGGAAGCCGCGCCGAGCGTGGTCGGCTTGCCGTCCCGGATCTGCTCGGTGATCAGCCAGCCGAGCACGGCAGCGGCGGTGGCCACGGTGGTCGTGGTGAACGCGACGGAGGCGAGGTCGCTGGCGGTCAGCGCGGAGCCGGCGTTGAAGCCGTACCAGCCGAACCACAGCAGGCTGGCGCCCAACAGCACGAACGGCACGTTGTGCGGCCGCATCGGCTCCTTCGGCCAGCCCTTGCGGCGGCCGAGGACCAGGGCCAGCGCGAGGCCAGCGGCACCCGCGTTGATATGGACCGCGGTACCACCGGCGAAGTCGAGTGCCTTGATCCTGTTGGCCAGCCAGCCGCCCAGCACCGAGCCGTCCGGGGAGTCGAAGGCGAACACCCAGTGCGCCACCGGGAAGTAGACGATGGTGACCCAGACCGCCAGGAAGATCACCCAGGACCAGAACTTGGTCCGGTCGGCGATCGCGCCGGAGATCAGGGCCGGCGTGATGACGGCGAACATCAGCTGGAACATGACGAACGCCAGCACCGGGATCTGATGGTCCTTCGGCCCGGTCAGCTGTCCGACGGTGCCGGCCAGCCCGGCGTTGTCGAAGTTGCCGAACAGGCCCGAGAACGCGTCGTTGCCGAAGGCCTCGCTGTATCCGTAGAACATCCACAGCACGGTGACCACGGCCAACGCGATGAAGTTCAGCATGAGCATGTTCAGCACGCTCTTGGAGCGGACCATGCCGCCGTAGAAGAACGCGAGGCCCGGTGTCATCAGCATGACCAGCGCGGCGCTGGCCAACACCCAGGCGGTGTCTCCTGTGTTCACATCGTCCTCCCGTGCGGGCGCCAGTTGCACGGAAGCTTCACCAGCGGCTGTTTCGCTAGCCTTCGCGTCATGTTTCGCGGGCGTGAACTGTCGGCGGTGCGGTGTTAACAGGGCATTTCCGCGGCGCTACCCGTCCGGTTTCGGTGACGTTCCGTCAGCGTCCGGGCAGCTGTGCGTCGCCCAACTCAGGCGGCGACCGACTCGGACGGGGCACCCCGTACCGCACGGTGGCGACGGGTGATCATCGTGACCAGGCCCAGCACGACCAGGTTGGCCACCAGCGCGACCACGCCGGTGTTGAGGTCCTTCAGCGGCTGCGGCAGCCACGGGGCCAGGCCGGTCAGCGTCGCCCCGCTGATGGTGAACGCCGCGACGACGGCCACCCCGACCACGATGCCGGCGGCCGCGCCGGCGGTGTTGACCAGCCGGCGGCGGCACAGGCTGAGGATCATCGCCGGGAACAGCTGGGTGACCAGCGAGTAGCCCATCAGCAGCAGGGAGACGATGGTGTCGCCGCCGTTGAACGTGAAGTACAGGGCGACCAGCGCGACCACCGGCACCAGGATCTTGGCCAGCACCGCGGTCTGCCGGTCGGTGGTGGCCGGCCGGGCCACCCGGTAGATGTTCTTGGCCAGCATGGTCGCCGCGGTCATCAGGATCAGCGAGCCCGGCACCAACGCCGTCAGCACGCCGGCGCCGCCGACCACGCCGACGAACCACGGGTCGAAGGTCTTGGCGGTGATGCGCAGCAGCGACAGGTCGCCGTCGCTCCCCGTCAAGCCCGGCACGACCAGCACGGCGGCAAAGCCGGCGAAGAACACGAACACCAGGATCAGCTGGTACAGCGGCAACACGATCGCGTTGCGGCGGAAGACGCGCTCGTCACGGGCGGTGTAGACGGCGCCGAACGAGTGCGGCCACATGTAGAAGCCGAAGGCCGACAGCAGCACCGTGGACACGAACCAGCTGGGGCTCATGCCCTTGGCCGGCAGCGTGAGGAAGCCCGGCTTGGCCGCGTCGATGGCGTGGAACATCGGCCCGAAACCGCCGAAGTAGTGCAGCGGCAGGTAGATACCGAGGAACACGACGACCACCAGGATCAGCACGTCCTTGAGGGCAGCGGTCCAGGCCGAGCCCCGCACCCCGGAGATCGTCACGTACGCGGCCAGCACCACGGTGCCGGCGATGATCGCCGCCGCGTACGGGATCCGGCCGCCGGAGGTCTCGGACACGATGATGCCGAGGCCCTTGAGCTGGAGCACCAGGTACGGCACCAGCGCCACCACGCCGACCAGCGACACCAGCACGCCGAGGCCGGGGCTGTCGAACTTGGCGGTGAAGAAGTCGGCCTGGGACAGCAGGCCCTTGCGCTTGGCGTAGCGCCACAGCGTGGGCAGCAGCCAGTACGACATGACGAAGGCGATGGAGCCGTAACAGAGGATGTAGAAGGCCGGGCCGCCCTTGCCGTAGGCCCAGCCGGAGCCGCCGAGGAAGGTGAAGGTCGTGTAGATCTCGCCGGCCATCAGCAGGAACACGAAGACCGAGCCGAAGCCCCGGCCGCCGACCGACCACTGCTCCAGGTCCATGTCGCGGCCGCGCCGGGCCCGCAGCGCCAGCGCCACCGCGACCAGCACGGTGGCCACGACCACCAGCAGCGCGGTCACTCGCCGCTCCGGTTGGCCGGGTCGAGCTTGTAGATCACGGCCAGCACGACCGAGGTCAGCACGACCCAGGCCAGCATCCAGAACAGGATGAAGGGCAGGCCGAGCACGTACGGCTCGGTGCGGTCGGCGAGCCAGGCGCCGCCCAGCATGCCCAGCACCGGCAGCACGCCCAGCAGGTGGCGTGGTCGCATTCGAGCCTCCCCGCAGCCCGGCAATTCCGCGATACGGAATCGATCGTCCAGGTTTGGGGGAATCCAACGTCGCGTTCGGACGGTGTGTCAAGACCTGCCCACGGGCTGTAACACAACAGCCTCACGATGATGGGATGTTTCGCCGTGCGGCGGCAAAAATCAGCCCAGCAGCGCGTCCACGAACGCGCCCGGCTCGAACGGGGCCAGGTCGTCCGGGCCCTCGCCCAGGCCGACGAGCTTGACCGGGACGCCGAGCTCGCGCTGGACCTGGAACACGATGCCGCCCTTGGCCGTGCCGTCGAGCTTGGTCAGCACCACGCCGGTGACGTCGACGACCTCGCCGAACACCCGGGCCTGGGTGAGGCCGTTCTGGCCGGTGGTGGCGTCCAGCACCAGCAGCACCTCGTCGACCAGCGCCTGCTTCTCCACGACCCGCTTGACCTTGCCCAGCTCGTCCATCAGGCCGGTCTTGGTGTGCAACCGGCCGGCGGTGTCGACCAGCACGGCGTCGACCTTCGCGTCCACCCCCTTCTTGACCGCGTCGAACGCGACGGCGGCCGGATCGGCGCCTTCGCGACCCCGCACGATCTCCGCCCCGACCCGGGAGCCCCAGGTGGCCAGCTGCTCGGCCGCCGCGGCGCGGAAGGTGTCGGCCGCGCCGAGCAGCAC
>Ga0310811_10000767_pt1 | contig 41163 bp, 61 predicted proteins | sample YCmetagenome_FD_207642 | JGI IMG/M metagenome (GOLD analysis project Ga0310811, IMG submission 207642) | Soil microbial communities from experimental microcosm in Duke University, North Carolina, United States - YC | ecosystem: Engineered > Artificial ecosystem > Soil microcosm > Unclassified ...
TCTTCTGGCCGTAGCCGCCCCATTCGAGGCCCTCGGCGCTTTCCTCCGAGACGATCAGGTGATACGGGCGTTGGCCGTTCTCGCCGGGCATCAGCCCAGCATAGACACCACCTTGGCCTTCCCAGTACTCGCCGATCTGCGGCACCTTGAGCGCCGCTTTTTCCATCACGTCCGACATTGCCAACTCCTTTTGAGTGCGCACTGCTTTCTGAAAATTCCCGTCGAAGCGGGTCTGTTCACTGCGACGGGATGCCCCGTCAGAAAATCAGGATTCCGTTACTTCTGCTTGCTGCGCCTCGGCTTTTGCCCGAGCCTTCACGACTTCAAAGCACGGCTCGCAACACGTCGACCTGGCGCTGTACTTCGGCCTCTCGTAGTAACCGCTTTCGTACTTGCGCGACTGCACGGCCGGGTCCTGCTTCAACTCGCCGCACTCATCGCAGCGGGTCAGTGTCCTCACGGTCACGGGGCGATTGCGCCATTTCTCCAATTCAGTGGGTGTCATGTCACCGGTCCTCCGAATCGTCTTCACCATCCTGCTCGTCGTCGATCTCTCGCTCTTCGGCCTCGACGGCTCGAGCGTGATCGCGATCGATAATCCAATCGCCCAAGGTTTCTAGTTGCGCAAGCGTGCGCATCACAGCCCCGCATGGACGCTTGCCACGCCAGGAGCGATCAAATTTACGGCCAGCTCGCGCAGCAGAACTTCAATGAGGCCGCCGAGCTTTCCGTCGGGATTGCGCGGCATCGCGCACAGTTCCAACAAGTCCTTTGCGAAGATCGACATGGCAATCTCCAATCTGTGGAATCAGTCAGCCGCCTAACGGGCGGCATCCCCGTTTCGCTGTGCTTCAGGAAAGCCCCGTTTATCCAAGGGGCGAGGAATTCATTTATAGCGCCATGTGTAGCCGTAAGACTTCCGCGAGCGCCCAGTGCAGGCAGAACTTATATTCCCCTGCGATGCCCTTGGATGACCGTTAGATCGTATCCATTCGGTTGCGGCGGCGAGAGATTCAAACTCGACTCCAGCCTCTATACAGACAACGGACTTCTTGAATGCGGAGTGATCAGTCATGTTACGAATGGCGCGAAATCTAGCTTTATGCTCATCACTCTGCGCTCGGGTTTTTGCGGATGCCGACATCCTCGCTCGCGTCTCTTCGTTCAGCTTTCGACCTTTTGAGGCTTTGGAAAGCTTCTCCAATGTTGCGGCTGGCATCTTCTTTCCGTACCAGTAAGCATTCTTTCCCTTCTGACGTTCAGAGCAATGCTTGCGAAATTCTTCGCTGCGCTTCAGCCCTCGCGATCCAGAATGTGCGCGTCCGTTTGAGTTATGCCTCGCCTCAATGGGCCACGCATCAAGTTGCTCCTGTTCGCGACGATTCAGATCCTCGACTGGCACAATCGCGATTTTCTTGAATCTGATGGTCGCCTCGCCAAAGCGATCAAAAGCTTGCTGAAGCGATTTGCAGTGATGACGCCCCTTCCTCAGCTCACTGCGATGCTTATCCCAGCGAGCAGTGAACGATTGAGCCTGTCCGATGTAATCTTTCCCATCAGGACTGCTAATCGCATAGATTCCGCAGTCGAAATTCAACATGCCTTTCCTTGGTTGACCTTGCCGCCACGCCCTCCGAGAAGGCATGCTGGTAAAGCCGACGCACCAGCCAACGGCTACTCCCGAATGTTTCGGCTCCGGGTCTGGTGCGTGTGCGATGAGTTACCACGCCACTCGTCGCCGGGCGCCGCTTTCGCGGTAGGAGGCGGACCCTCCCATTTCGCGACTTTTACTTCTGCCGTCACGGCCAGGGGCAGGGCTCTCGCCTATTCATCCACCGTTGCATCGATCGAATGCTCCATCAGCGCTGGCGCTTCGCCTCGACCGTCTTTGAGCGTGCGACGCAGACTGGTTGAAGTGAACAGCAGGCCAAGGAAGCGCCAGCGCTGATGCGACTCGATCGATGCGTTGTTAAAGAACCCGCTCCGCTGTCACCGGATCGGCGCGCCGTTGCGCTTGGTACTTCGTGCTATTCGCACTGCTCAACCTAAAGGCTGAGCGCTACGAACAGTTATGCGGCGATGCGCTTCGATTCCTCGCACATCGCGACCGCTTCTTCGTCGTCGATCTTCGCGAGCCCGCAATACGGGGTGAACGAATAGAGCTGCGTGCCGTTCGTCAGGATGTAGGCGCCCGGGTTGCCGTCGCCCGTCGCTTCGAGCCCGGCGACTACAACCAGGCTCAGGAAGCCGACGCGAACGGTTTGGCCTACGGTCCAGTCTTGTTTGCTCTTGCTCATGGCGGTCTCCGGTGGGTTCGGTGCTGCGATGGAGAGAATACTACCTTGCGGGTGTACGAATAGCAACCATCAGGGTAGTATTTTGTCGTTGAGTTGTTTCTATCGCGCGGGTAGTAGCGATAGGAAAAATAAAAGCCGCTCGAGAGCGGCTCTAGTGGTAGATATGCTGAATCAGCGTTTTCGGTATTTGCGGTGCTCGACCATGACGCCGATCACTCTCAGATGATCGCGTTCGCTGTGGAGCGTGGGGTAGTCGTCGTTCAGCGGGACAAGTTCAAATACCATCTCTCCGCGGTCGTTCGTACCCCGCGGCCGGTACTTTTTGAATGTGGCTTCATCTTCGGTGTTCTTGGCTACGACGAAGTCGCCCGGCAACGGTTCAAGGGCCGGATCAATGATAACGACTTCCCCCTCCTTGAACTCGTCCAACATCGAATCTCCTTTTATTCTTAGCCCGAAGGCTCCCTCGGATACATCTAAGTCAGTCAGCACCAGATCAAACCCATCGCCCAGCGCGAACGGATCAGCTGCCTCGCTCATCATGCCGGCCTGTACGTATGAAATTATGGGGATGCGGCGTTGACCGACAACTGCGGGCGCCACGTTCTGATCGATCTCTCTTCGACCGTTAGACCCGAGAGTATCCCTTTCCTTAATCGTCCGATCGTCGGACAGAACGGTCTTTTTCGCTTTGATTGAGGCATCGCCAATGCTTATTTTGTGCGTGCCGTTTATCGGTCGTAGCTCGGCGGAATGATCAGCGTCCATTGAATTCCTTGGAAGCCCGAGCTTCTCCTCGATGGCTCGCGCCGACTCGCTGTTCATGTTCTTCCGGCCAGCAATCCAATGATTGACCATCGTCGGACGCTCATAGCCGAGCCGCCTCGACAGCTCGCTTTGGTTGCCTTCGCAGAGACGATCTTTGACGACGATCAAGTTCTCGCGGCGGATTTGTTCGATTGATTTCATGGGCTTAATTAGGCCACGTTACACCGAATAGGTAAATTTCCCCGCGCGGTAGCAATACCCTCAAAAAAGTCCTTTACAACACCCTCCGGGTAATAGACAATGGGTGTATGGCTACTACTCCCCGACCATCCGACTTCAAGGCGCTGTACCGCTCGCTCACCAAAGAGCAGCGCGTCAAATTCGCCGAAGAAGCTGGAACGACTACCCGGTACATCGACACGCATCTTGTCGACGCGCGAAAGATCCCCGGCCCAAAACTGATGGAACGCCTCTACGTGGCTTGCGTCCAGTCCGGTGCGAGATTCAGCAAGGCCGATCTCGTTTCGTTCTTCTACGAGGCGAACAAGGATCGTGAAGGCAAGTACAGCGTAATTGATCGTGCTGCTGCTACCGACGATACGCAAGCCCCGGTAGGTTCGGTGGAGCACGAACAGGAGCCGAAACACCGAGGTGGAAAGCCCAGGGGTAAGACGAAAGAAGCTCGCATGGTGATTTGAATGAGAGTTACCAACGTACAAACACTTCGAGTGCGCGTGTGGAGCGGAGCCCGAATCGCAACCGGGATCGTCAATCGAGCCCGTCAGAAGGGATTGATCGACTCTCCGTGTGAATTTTTGTGTGTTGATTGTGGCAAACAAGCTTCCGTCTACGATCATCGAGATTACGGGTGTCCCCTGTCGATCGAGCCGACATGCCATTCCCGCAACACAAAACGTGGCTCCGCAAAGGCAAAGGTTTGGGACATTGATGAGGCGATTGGCTATGCGCGCCAACGAATCGTCAAGGAATGCGTGGGGCAGTTTGCCAGCTTCCAGCGCAGACATGAGAACAACGATTTCTTCGTGTCGTGGGTAAGGAATAAAAAGCGAGCTCTCGCCGACTGGGAAGCCTCCGGCCGCATCTATGGATTGGTCGACGTCGCCTTCGACATCTTCCCCAAAGAAGACATTGAGGCTTTCCAAGCTTCCGAAAATTTGGAATCGAAGTTTGCGTGGATGAGGTTTTGACAGTCGTTTCATAGAGGTTCTCGTAGTTGTTGGATCGGCGTCCTGCGGGACGCCATTAATTTCGCCCCGTTCCATGTGGGTAGACAAGTGGGGCGGCAATTGGGTAGGCATCAATTTTCTCTATCGAACAAGAAGCTATGAACCAACGAGAAATCAGGATCTTCGCGCCGTACGTCGAGGCTAAGCGCCTTCCTGACGCCGAGATCGAAGCAATGACGTACGAGGACTGCATGAAGCGCGCGGCCGAAATGGGTCTTTCCCGATTCAGCCGGGATGCGTTGGCGAAGCTGAGCCGCATCCACTACCCGCACTTCGGCGAATACATCTCCGGTGCTCGCAGGCTGGATCGCGAACGGCTCTTTCTTTTCTGCATGTACGCAGGATGCGACTACCCGATCCAATGGATCGAGCTTGCCGAAAAGAAAGCGCGCGCCGAGTACCGCGCTCAGAGCGCCCAGGCAATCGGCGAATACGTTCAACAGGCATTCGCCCAAAGGGCGGCGGCATGACATTGACGAAGCGGGATGTGGGCAAGCGATTTACCGCCCCGTCCGGCGAAGAAGTTCGATTCATCAAGATCGAGGGCGATATGTACCACTTTGAGAACGTACGGGATAAGGGCGATGGGCTGATTCTGCCGGCCGATCAGCTGTTCATTCTCGAGCGCGTGAAGTGGTCCCGCGCTCGGCGCGTTACCAACTGATCGGAGATTGCCATGTCGCAAAACGCTTCCGACCTCCTCGCCCTCTCGCGCGAATGCCGCGACTGTGCCGCTCTTCGTCGGCTGGCTTTGAATCTCATTGCCGCGGGCGTGGCTGATTTGAGGAGTGGGCTGTAATGAACGCCGGACAGAAAGCCCTTCGCGCCTGCGCCGAGTACGCGCGACTATCGACTGAGAACAAACGGCTTACGAAGGCGATCGGCGACGCACTCGATGGATGCCCCGGCGTCAACGGAAAGCGCGACTCATCCGTGCTTGAAGATGGCCGCACCGTCTATGGCGGCGATCATGACGATATGCATCTGAAAAGTGCATACACCCCGGACACTATGGACGACGGTTTCGGGGGTGCGGAAGTGTCCTGGTTATCCGACAAAGAGATCCGCGAAGAGATCGCCTGCTGCCCCGCCTGTCTTGCTGCCCATGAGGCGATCCAAGCCCGCAAGGCCGCTCGCAAATCGCTGGGCGCGGTCAAGCGGCATATCACGATGCTCGGGCGCGCGAAGAACGAGAGAGACGCCGCATGAACGCCCACCGCCAACCCATCCACATCGATCCTCTGCTCGACGAAGTATTCGAGTTATTGCACCGCATGGCGATGTGCCGGACGCGCGAGACGTTCCAATGGATGGCAGGAAATGCGATCGACAAGCTGCGGCAGTACGAGGATCAGCAGCGTGCGGCGGCAAATAGGGCTAACTAAGGCGATCGTGTGCAAGACGAATCCCCGCAGCTTGAAGACGGGTTCACCCGCATCGCCAACGAATTATTCGAGGCGGTGCTCGGCTTTGGATTTACGCAGCGTCAGCTTTTGGTTGCGCTGACGGTACTTCGTAAGACGTACGGATACGGGAAGAAAGAGGACGACATGTCGGCGTCGCAGATCTCGGAAATATGCAAGGTTGGCCGTCAGCACGTCACAACCGTGCTCGGCGAACTCGCGCGTATGAACGTGATTTCGAAGGCGCCAGGACATTTCGGAATGATCGTCGGGATCAACAAAAAGTATGGCGAATGGTTGCCGCTTGAACGCGCCGCGAAGGTCGATGCGGAGCCTGCGCCAGTCGCCATTAGCTCTTGTTCTGATAGTCCCGAATCGGGACAGGTGTCCCACATTGGGGCTAGTGCCGAATCGGGACATGTCCCAAATCGGGAGTCTGCTAGTCCTGAATCAGGACAGGTCGATAGTCCCGAATCGGGACATACAAAAGAAAACCTTCCAAAAGAAACTCAAAAGAAAGGGCGCGCGCGTCGGGCAGAAATTTCGTTGGTCGAATGGCTTGCTGTGTGCAAGGCGTCTGGGGAATTGTCCATTCCAAAAGACGATCCGATTTTCGACTATGCCGAGAAGCAATCCCTGCCCATCGATTTTGTTCGCTATGCGTGGCTTGAATTTCGGCGCAAGTACACCGAAAGCGGGAAAAAGCAGAAGGACTGGCGCGCGACCTTTCGCAATGCTGTGCGAGAAAACTGGTACGGACTCTGGTTCAAGAAAGATGACGATTTCCTGCTGACCACGCGTGGTCAGCAGGTAAAAACGGAGCATGAAGAGCAATGAACGCCCCCCACGACCTCCCAATCGATCACGGTGTATCAGTGCCGCCACATAGCGTCGAAGCCGAGCAGGCGGTGCTCGGCGCCCTGCTTTTCGATAACGACGCTTTAGACCGGATCACGGATTTGCGCGAGACGCATTTCTACCGATACGACCATCGAATGATCTTCGAGCACACGCATCGTCTCGTCATCTCTGGCCGCAACGCCGACGTGATTACGGTCTACGAAGCGCTTGGAGCCTCGGGCAAGGACGATGCCGTTGGCGGTCTGCCCTACCTCAACTCTCTGGTGCAAAACACGCCGGGTAGCAAGGGCATTCGGCGCTGGGCGGAAATCATCATCAACCGGGCGAAGTTGCGCGGTTTGATCTCGGCCGCCGACGAAATCTCAGCGATGGCGTATCAGCCTGACGGCCGGGATGTCGAGGAAATCATTGCGACTGCGCAAGCCAAGCTCGAGCCGCTTGCCGACACCGCGATGCGCGAGCCGGCGCTCATCAACACATTCCTGACGCCGATCATCGAACGGATCGACAGCGAGTATCACGGCGGCAAAGATCGCACGAAGGTCATCTCCACGGGCCTGCGCGATCTCGATACTCGGCTCGGTGGTGGCATGCGTGGCGGTCAGCTCATCATCGCCGCGGGTCGCCCCGGCATGGGCAAAAGCGCGCTCGCTCTTGGTGTCGCGGAATCGGTTGCTGAAATGGGCGCTCCGTCGATGTTCTTCACGCAGGAAATGACCGGCGAGGAATTGACGGCCCGCTCGCTTTCTCGCAATTCGGGCCTGCCGCTCGACAAGATTTTGGACGGTTCCAAATTCGGGCGCGGCGGCGACGCTGATTGGCCGATGCTGACGAACGGCGTTCAGCGGCTTTCGGAAATGATGCTGCTGATCGACGAGACGGCGGCCGTATCGCTTCACGAGATCCAAGCGCGCGCACGGGCGGCCAAACGAAAGCATGGGTTGGGGTTGATCGTTGTCGACTATCTCGGCTTGATGACCGCTACGCAGGGCAACAATCGGACGGAGCAAGTCGGCGCAAACAGCCGCGGACTCAAAACTCTGGCAAAGCAGCTCGGCGTTCCGGTCCTTTTACTTGCCCAGCTTTCGCGAAAGTGTGATGACCGGCCGAACAAGCGCCCTCAACTGGCCGACCTTCGGGATTCGGGCGAAATCGAGCAAGACGCCGACATCATCCTCTTTCTCTATCGCGATGAGATTTACAACCCCGACAGCATGGACAAGGGGTTGGCCGAGATCAACGTCGCAAAACAACGCAACGGCCCGACAGGGATTGTTCGAGCGGCATACCTGGGCGAAAGGACCGCGTTTGCCGATCTCGCACCGGGATACGTTCCGGTTCCGAGCAAGCCACCGGAGAAAGCCCGTCGAGGTTTCGAATGAACGAGTCCGAGAAACTTCATCGCCAAATCAAAAGCGGGAGATGACATGTCAATGATCCAAATCACCGAATACCTCGGGACACGCCCGCAAGGCGCGACTGGCCGCGAGATTGCCGAGTACCTTGGCGTGAACGCTCGATCAGCCGGGGATTCGCTGGCTCGATTGCTTAGGAAAGGAACGGTCACGAATGATAGCAACCATGGACGCCGAGTCGATGCGTTATGGCGGCTTTCGAAGATCGAGGACGTCGCGACGCCAGCGTGCTTTCGAGCGATGGAAACGCTCGATGCGATGCAGAAAGTGACGCGGGAGCGGTTGGTGAATCGGATTGCGGAGGAGGTATGAACAAGATCGGATCGCAACTTGGAAAGTGGGCGCACCTATGGACGCCAGAAGAGGATGAGCGCGTTCGCCGAGCCTGGGCCGCGCCGAAGACCTACAAGGACCAGATGGGCATGTTCCCCGGCCGTACGTGGGAAGCCGTCAGGGCGCACGCCAAAGAATTAGGACTTGGCCCGAAGCCGCAACGATCGATCCGCGGCGAATCGCCTGCGACGTCGGTCGTCATTGACCTTATGTGCGCAACAAACCGGCCGATGACGGTAGGGCAAATCGTTTCTGCGACACGCGTAGCAGATCGAACGGTGCGGGAGATCTTGAAAAAGGGGCATGGAACCACGTTTCACGTCGCCAACTACGTCCGCTTCGGAAAGTCGCGAATCTGGCAAGCGAAATGGTCGTTTGGCGAGGGAGACGACGCTGCCAAGCCTAAGCCTCTGTCGAGCTCTGAAGCGAGACGCAATTGGCGAGCTCGACAGCGTCAAAAGGTGAATGTGGGTAATCCATTTGCCGTTGCGATGAATCAAGTTATTAGGGAGGCCGCATGAAGAAGAGCACTTCATCCGAAGATCGCATCTATGGTGTGCTCAAGCAGGACGGCCCAATGACGCCGGCCGAAGTGAAGAGCAAGACTGGCCTATCGCGCGAGACGATTTGGCGCGGCATTCGGAATCTGTTGACGTCGGATAAGGTCAGGCAGGTTTCGCAAGCGACTTATCTCGGCGCAAGACGCGGGATGGCTGGAGCCACATACGAAGCGATCGAACTCGACTACGGCTATTCAGCTTTGGCCGCAGTTATGCATGCATGGAGGGTGGAGTGAACTGCAAACCTGGGGATCTTGCGATTGTCGTTGGCCCTTGTGTGACGCCCGGATTGACCGGACGAATAGTTGAAATAGTGCGTCGCGCGATTCTTGGAGAGTGGTACCCGTCAATCTCGGGAGAAATGGTGAGATTGGGCATCGAAGCCCCATGCTGGCTCGTTCGAAGTTCGACCCAGTTGCCGCTACCGATGGAGACTTCTCGCGGCCGACTTCTTTTCTTCAGGGAGAGAAGCATTCAAGACTCGATCTTGCGCCCGATAAGCGGCGTGCCTGTGAATGACGAAGTGGCCGACGAGGTTCCAGCATGACTAACCGCAACCACATTCCCGACGCTCCCCTTGCCGATCTTATGCGCCGCTACGAGCTCAACGGCAGCTTGAAGAACGGCCGCGCATTCGCCGACGCGATCCTTGTGTACTTTCTCGGGCCGCGCGAAGCGAAGGCTTTGATTGATGGAGAAGTCGAATCGGAGGGCGGCAACTGTGATTGAGCACTTCGGAAAATGGCTGATCTACCGTATGACGCGCCGCGCTCCCGACTTCGTGATTGGTATCCAAGAAAACCCATACCTGCTGCGTTGGTGGGTGATTCCGCGTAATCGGTTCTTCAACGTCTATCTGCACTGCTTCATGCGCAGCGATGACGATAGAGCACTCCACGATCATCCTTGGTCGAACGTTTCAGTTTTACTTAAGGGTTGCTACATCGAGCACACAGTTCGCGCCGGCGGCATCAATGTGCGAACAGAACTGCGCGCGCCAGCCATCCGTCCTCGCCTCTTTGGGTCTTTTGCGCATCGCGTAGAACTCTTCGACGGCTTCTGCTGGACGCTCTTTATTACAGGTCCGCGTTACCGCGAATGGGGTTTCCATTGCCCAGAACGCGGCTGGATCCATTGGAAACAGTTCACGGCTACCGAAAATGCCGGGGAAATTGGAAAGGGATGCGATCAATGAACTTGCCACAAGTAATCGCCCTAGTGGGCAACGCAGGCGCTGGGAAAAGCACGGTTGCCGACTACATGATTTCCGCGTATGGCTATCACCGCGTGAAGTTCGCGGGTCCATTGAAAAATATGCTTCGGGCAATCGGTTTGGACAACGAGGAGATCGAGGGTAGCAAGAAAGAGCAACCATGTGATCTTCTGTGCGGGAAGACACCGCGGCACGCGATGGTGACGCTCGGGACTGAGTGGGGGCGCGATCTGATCGGCCAGGATTTCTGGACTGGACTTTGGGAGGAAGAGGTTTGCGCGCATCTGAATAGTGGGTTGCGTGTCGTCGTTGACGATTGCCGCTTCCCCAACGAGTTGGCGGCAGTGAAACGGCGCGGCGGCGTCGCGTGGCGCATTGTCCGTCCCAGCCACGAAGGATCGTCACTTCCCGGTCATCGTTCTGAAGGCGCGTTGAGCGAGTTCTACGGCGACATGCGCGCCATTGCAAATTCGGGATGGGTTGAAGATTTGCATGCCAAGGTGAAGCAGATCATGGACGCGGCTGCTTTGGCCGAACATGCCGCGCGCGAAGAAGACGCTCGGCTGATCGCGGAAAGCAATCGGGGTGCGGCATGAGCCAAACCAACATCCGCCGCTTGATTGTCGCCGGCATGGGCCTCGGACTGGCTGCTGTGGCTGCGTATCTCTACACCAGTGGAAAGGATGCGCCACTTCCTGTGATTGGCGCGGTGATCTGCTTTTTCGAGGCGTTGTGATGGAAGTCCTTCTCACCAAGACGCCCCAGGGCTACATGATTCCGCTGAGCGAGAGCGAAGCTGAGAAGTGCAAGCGCTTTAAGGTCGGCTCGACCGTGCGCGCGGAGATGTCGGCGCCCAGAAACGGTCGGTTCCACCGCAAATTTTTCACCATGCTCGACCTTGGGTTCGACGCGTTCGATCCGCCCGAATCCGAACACAAGGGATTGCCAGTCCAGAAGAATCGTGAACGGTTCCGCAAGGACTGCATCATCGCGGCCGGCTTCTATGACGCCGTTGCCAATCTGAACGGTGAGGTTCGCGCTGAGGCGCATAGCATGAGCTTCGCCAATATGGACGACGAGCAGTTTGAGCGCGTCTATTCTGCCGTCGCCAATGTGTTGCTGCAGAAGGTGCTTCGCAACTACACGCGCAAGGATCTGGACGAGGTTGTGGAACGTATGCTGGGGTTCCTATGATCCGCGGCGCCCTAATCTTCTTCGCTGCCTGGACGCTGGCGTATTCCACGGTATCGGCCGAATGTCGATATATGGGCTCGTTTCTGGTCGGGACGCATGTGTTTGAGTGCAAGGTGAGGAAATGATCCGCGCCCTCAAGCCGAAGCGCTGCAAGGTGTGCGCGCGCGATTTCGTTCCGATCAGCAGCCTATCCAAAGCATGCTCGGTCGTCTGCGCCCTTGAACTCGTTCGCCGCGACAACGCCAAGAAGGAAGCCAAGGTAAAGCGCGAAGAGGCTAAGGCTACTCGGTCAGCGAAGGAGAAGATCAAGAGTCGTGGGGAGCATTTGAAGGAAGCGCAGGCGGCATTCAATGCTTGGATTCGACAGCGCGACGCAGGATTGCCGTGCATCTCATGCGGGCGGCTGGCGTCATGGCAAGGGCAATGGGACGCGGGACATTACCGCTCTGTTGGCTCAAACCCTGCCAGTCGGTTTGATCCTCTTAACGTGAACAAACAATGTGGACCCTGCAATGTGCATCTGTCAGGGAATCTCATCGCCTATCGCGCGGGCTTGGTCAAAAAGATCGGGCCAGAGGCAGTCGAACGACTTGAGGCCCCTCACCTCCCATTAAAGCTCACCCTGCCAGAGATATTGGAAATGAAGGCGTTCTATCGGGCCGAGGTTCGGCGGATGAAGAAGGAGGCGGCGTGAGATTGCACTATAACGCCCGCGATCTGACGGGGCTTCGCACGGGTCGCCTTGCCGTTATTCGCCCATCGCGCCGAGATTCTGACGGTCATCAGATGTGGCACTGCGTCTGCGATTGCGGCAAGACGAAAGACATTGCATCCAATAGCCTGACGCGCCGCAAGCCGGTTCAGTCCTGCGGCTGCATGAATGCGACGACCGCCCAAGCGAAGAAGTTAGCTGACGGTCCGTGGAACGAGTCGAAAAGCTATGTCATCAAGGATGGGGAGCATTGCTACAAGACGCGGCATGGCTGGGCAAAGGCGGTCGTCAAGCGCTACGGCAACAAGTGCCAGCTCTGCGGATGGGATAAATCCCGCTGCGACGCTCACCATCGAATCCCGAAGGCGAAAGGCGGCGCTCACACCATTGAGAACGGCATCGTGCTCTGCCCGAATTTCCATTGAATCGAACATGACCAAGGACGTGGTGACTGATGCGGTATCTCTCACTGTTTAGCGGAATCGAAGCGGCGTCGGCGGCATGGCATCCGATGGGGTGGAAGTGCGCCGCTGTATCAGAAATCGAGCCGTTTCCGTGCGCCGTTCTCGCACACCATTACCCAACCGTCCCGAATCTCGGCGACATAACAAAATTTAAGGAGTGGCCCGATCTTGGAACAGTTGACCTTCTTGTCGGAGGAAGCCCCTGCCAGTCGTTCTCAATCGCGGGTCTCAGAAAAGGAATGGACGACCCTCGTGGCAACCTCATGCTCACCTATCTTGCCGTTGTTAACCGCGTCGCTCCCCGCTGGGTGGTCTACGAAAACGTCCCCGGTCTCCTGTCATCTAACGGAGGACGGGATTTTGGGACCCTCCTCGGAGGGCTGGCAGAACTCGGGTATGGGTTCGCCTACCGCGTTCTTGACGCTCAGTACATCCGAGTGGAATCACACTCTCGCGCCGTCCCTCAACGACGCCGGCGTGTGTTCGTTGTCGGATATCTTGGAGACTGGCGACGTGCCGCAGCGGTACTTTTTGAGCGCGAAAGCCTGCTCGGGCATCCTGCGCCGCGCCGCCAAGCGGGGAAAGGAATTGCCCCTACCCTTAATGCGCGCACTAAAGGCGGTGGCGGACTCGGAACCGATTCCGACTGCAATGGAGGATTAGTTGCGAGGTCGTTGCGAGCTCAATCTAATTCCTCTCACCGGGCGGATAGCGATAACTATGTGGTCGCGCATTCGCTGCGCGGCGAAGGCTTTGATGCAAGCGAGGACGGCACTGGGCGCGGCACTCCGTTCGTTCCGGTTCCGTTTGACACGACGCAAATCACGAGCGCCGCCAACCGAAGCAACCCGAAGCACGGTGATCCTTGTCACCCGCTCTCGGCGGAAGGACATCCGCTAGCAATTGCATTTGACTGCAAGGGCGACGTGCATTCGGTCTGCCTTGGCAGCGATCCCATACACGCACGCGAACTTGCGATGCCTCAGACGAGGCGAAACGGAGATCCCGGCGTAGTTCAGTACGGCGCTGCCGTTCGTCGTCTTACGCCGACTGAATGCGAGCGCTTGCAGGGATTCCCTGACCGCTATACGGAAATCAAGATCGGGAAGAGCCCCGCAAAAGATGGGCCGCGCTACAAGGCGCTCGGAAACAGCATGGCGATAAACACGATGCGCTGGATCGGGGATCGAATCGAACTCGTCGACTCATTGGTACTGAGCAATCCCATAAACCCCGCCACAAAAGACAACCAAACGAAGGAGGAAGTGTGAGAAAACTTGCAACGATTCGCCGTGTTTCTGCGCTGCGCCCGATCGAAGGAGCTGATCTGATCGAACTCGCCATTGTCGACGGCTGGCAATGCGTCGTGAAGAAAGGAGAATTTGCCATTGGCGACCTGGGCGTCTACTTCGAGATCGATTCGTTCCTGCCGTCGACGGACGCGCGTTATGCGTTCCTCGAGCCGAGGTTCATCAAGTGGGAAGGAAAGATCGGCGCGCGCATCAAGACGATGAAGCTCAAGAGTCAACTGTCGCAAGGGCTTTTTCTGCCGGCGACCGCTTACCCGGAGATCGAAGCGGTCGAAGATTTGGATGTAACCGAAACGCTCGGCATCGAGAAGTGGGAGAAGCCGCTGCCTGCGTGCCTTGGGGGAACGGCGCGCGGCAACTTCCCTTCGTTCATTCCCAAGACCGACCAGGAGCGCGTCCAGAACATCCGCGGTCTGTTCGAGGATTGGGGGCATCACACGTTCCAAGAATCGACCAAGATGGATGGCAGTTCCATGACTGTCTACTACGTCGCCAAGGGATCGTGCGCATATGAGCAGAACGCCAAGCCAGACGGCGAAGGCAACATGCCTGATGAGCTGAGCGGCGTGTGCTCGCGCAATCTCGATCTAGTCGAGACGCAAGGAAACCAGTTCTGGATCACGGCACGCGAGAACCAAATCATCGAGAAGTTGCGCGGACTGGGGCGGAACCTTGCCATCCAGGGCGAACTGTGCGGGTCGGGCATCCAAAGCAACTTCGAGAAGTTTCCAGAAGGCGTGCACGACTTCTTCGTCTATGACATTTGGGATATTGACGCGCAAGAGTATCTGTCGCCCGCGCAGACCCATCAAGTGGCGCAGGATTTCGGGCTTAAGCACGTTCCGGTGCATGGCTACATCGTCCTGAACAAAGCGGCGCAGACCATCGGCGAGCTTCTCTATCGCGCCGAAGGCCAGGGAATCAACGGCGCAAAGCGCGAGGGCATCGTGTTCAAGCATATCGAATCTGGTTTTTCGTTCAAATGCATTAGCAATAGCTATTTGCTCAAGCATGGAGAGTGAGAATGCTTAACCAATGCGACGGCTGCCGCCAAAACGCCCCGCTCCGCGACCATTTGCACGTCGACGAGAACGGCCGAGTCTTCATGGTCTGCGAGCGAGAGAAGTACGAAGACCGAGTGACTTGCCTATCCTGCGGCATCTCGCGAGATAGAACTGAGTCGTGCTGCGGACACTGAGGGGGAATCTATGTTCTTCGCCGTGTGGTTAGTTTTGGGGTTCATCGGAATCGCTGCGTTTCTGATAGCGGGTGAAGATGAATTTACCGTGTTGAGTTTGATCTTCTGTCTCATCGGATGGCCGGTTGGGCCGCTGTTTTTGGCCGCTTTCATAATTTCTCCGCTGAGCAGGATCGTCATTTGGAGGCGCAAGTGATCTACACCGCCCTCTTCTTCGGCATCTTCTGCGGGGCATTCGGTATGGCGGCGCTGCTGCTGATACTCGGCGCAAATCGTCCGCCGTCGACAACGATGCATGCACGACGCCCTCCGCATCCAATGCCGAAGTACGACGACCGCATGCGCAGTCTTTCCGAGCCAATGCCGCAATGCAAAGAGGGGCGCAAGCCTGACTTTTGGGGAATCGTCGAAGCGGATATGCATTGCATCAACTGCGGCTTGCGTATCGATCCGCGGTGCGCGTGCGAGCGCGGGCGAAAGTTGGCTGCCGAGCACGAGCAGGAAAACACCGTTCGTTACGAATTTTTAGGCATAACGGGGCACGAAGAAGAGTGATTAGGAGTGCTAACGATGGTAAAATATCGCCTGTTTTCACGGGTATTTCTGCGAGGTGCGTCGTGAACCACGATATGGCCGAACATGAGTTGAACAATTGGGCGAGATGGTGCCGGTCTGGTCCAATGCCTGGCCCGTCTCTCGGGGTTGATCCGGCCTGCTTGTACGACGAGTCTCCACAGCCAATCAATGAGGATAGGGCAAAGATTGTGCAGCGGATATTCGATTCATCCATTTTGATTGAACGCAAGATCATGCAGGCGGAATACGTATCCCCTGGGCGATACGGGAGGATCCGTGGAATCCAGGGTGCCGCAGTGTTTCTCAAGATCAGCGTTCCGTCTTATGAGACCATTGTGACCGTAATCAAGAATCGCGTGGCGAGGGCCTTCACATGAAGTTTGCGGCCGAGGTCATGGCTCTCTTGGCCCCCTACCCCGGTCGAGAGTTTCGGATGCGCCAAATCGTGAACTACGTTGCCTCCAAGAAGTCTGACGAACGAGAACGCAAACGCGTGCAGATGGCTGTTTATCGAGTGCTGCACACGCTTGCGGATTCGGGTCACGTGGTCATCAAGGGGCGCTCGACGAATGGGGCACCTGCCACGTATTCATGGCGCGTCGTTGAAACGGCGCAAAACCGTTACACGGGCTCATTGAATTCCGTTACCTAAACCTGTACATTTAGCCCGTCCACAGTTGCGTCTGCATCAAACGCGCATCTGTCCTAGCCCGCGGCCCGAACGATCGAGTCGCGGGCTTTTCATTTCCGCTCGCCATGGCCCTACCCTCCTATCTCTACGGTGATCCAGCCGATCACGTGAAGTTCGAAGGAGAGCGGCACAACCGCGCGGTCGAGAAGCAGCAACAGCGCGAGATCCGCGAATCCCGGCGCGTCGGCGAAGTGCTAGGCAAGCGCTGGTCATCGGCCCGCGAAGCCGCAGAAGCGCTCTTCGATTTCCCGCCGCCGCTCGAAAGTCGTGAGCGGTGATGCCAACTGCCCGGCAATCGGGCGCTTGAGTTGTTGCGACTGTTGAGGCAAGTCCGCTCGCCGTGAGGCGCCGGCCGCAGTCGTTACTAGGAACCATGATGCACTACTACCTGTTCGAGCGCGCCGATGGTCGGATCGTTCTGGATCGGGAGGCGCTGGGCATCATCCTGAAGACGATCGAAGCGCCGGAGCCGAGTGTTATCCGGCGAGAAGTGGACGGCGAGATGGTCGAGGCGCCCCAGTATTGGGAATCGTTCTCGGCCGCTCGCGCGCAAGTCAACGAGACCGGCCTGATTTGGACGCCAGAAGGCTGGTTCCGGTCGCATGATGCTTATCTGGCGTATGCAGTGGCACGACTCGGCGAGGCAGACTGTGCGTAGGCTCTGGAACGGCATCACCGGCTACTCAGTACTTGCGCTGTTCATGTGCTCCAAGGCCATTCAGGCGGTCAAGTCATGGAAGAGATGACCGAGCATGAGCAGGCGATGTTCCATGAATGGATGCGCGTAGTAGCGTCCCTGGCATTCGATGTTGGCCACATCGACCGGAAATGGCGCGCGACGGATCGGCAATGCGAGTCGCTGAAGGGCTATTTCGATGCTGGGCTTACGCCGGATGAGGGCGAACAGGCTCTTTTTGCGGTGCATCACTGAACATACCGGGAGCAGAGACCGGGTTAAGAGGAAGCGTCGAGCCTTGAACGGCGCGACAAGGAACGGTAGCGGGCTCGAAAGCTTGTTCCTGTCAGTCACGGCCACGCGCGGCGTGGTAGCTCCGCACCGGTGTTGCATGGACTGTGCTGTTGCATGCTTCCGCGTGGCTCACGAAACGAGCCTCCTCACTACTGCTGGTGATACATCGCAACCCCAAGGGGCGGCAGTCGTGAGGGTGAGATGAATCGCCACGAGAGTAACCGCCCGAACCCATGGATGCACGGCGGCGATGGTAGTTGGAAACGGGTCGGACAATTGCGGACGCGATCCCTCGCGGCAACCTCGCGAGTTGCTACATCCTCAACTCATTGCGCGATTGTAGATCCCAGGCGCGGGTGCGCTTTCGCGATGACTGCCGGGGAAAGACCGGCTGGACTCGGCAAGGAATCCGGGTGCTGGTGGGTACAGCCACCTCTCTCACGCATGGCGATTGCAGTGCGCCGATGTACGGACAAACTCAAATGGGTTAGGCCCGAGCAGCGCGCCAGTATCGGCTTCCAGTCGCCAGTCGTAAGAATCCTCCTCGCCACCCTTCAGGCGATTGTCAGCTCCGGCTGGCTATTTTCTTCCGCCCGTCCCAATCGGGGCGCGGCTGCCGCCATGGTGGGCGGCACAAACACTTGAGGGCAACCGCCCATGAAACGCTATGGGACGTCCCTCGAAGCTCACCGAAGCACAGTGGGATGAAATCCGCCGTCGATTGCTCGATGGCGAGAAAGCAGCAGATCTCGCGCGTGAGTACGGAGTCTCGAAAACTCGTATAAGCGAGAACGTTTCGAAACGCGCGAGCGCGGTAAAAGACGTTGCGAAACAAATAGTTGCAGCAGAAGTTTCGTTTCGTAAGCTTTCGGTTTCGGAACAATTCGATACAGTTTCGATACTGCGGAACCTGACGAATACGCTCGGGCATCTGAGTTCGGCGGCGGCCTACAACGCAGCGACGTCGCATCGGCTCGCTGGTATCGCCAACATGAAAGTTGCCGAGATCGATGATGCGGCGCCATTGGATGATAAGAGCCGGGAAGCGCTGAAAGATATTGCGGTTCTGACGCGCATGGCAAACGAGGCCGGCGAGATCGGCATGAATCTCATTAGGGCGAACAAAGAGATATTTGCCAGCCAAGAAGATCCGCCCGCCCTCGACGATCCGAACCCTGATGTATGAAGCAATCCGTCAAGCTACAGGAGCTTCATGCCAAGCAAGTTGAGATAGGCAAGGCGTTCATCGAGAATCAGCGCGTTGTTATTCGCTGCGGTCGACGCTTCGGCAAGACGACCCTGCTCGAGCGCTGTGCTGCTAAGTGGGCGTATCAAGGTCTGCGCGTAGGCTGGTTTGGCCCGACGTACAAGCTGAACCTTCCGACCTATAAGCGCATTCTGCGCACGATCCAGCCGATCGTCGTCTCGAAATCGAAGATCGATCAGGTCATCGAGACACAAAAAGATGGCTGTGTCGAATTCTGGACGCTGCAGGATGAAGATGCGGGCCGGTCGCGGTTCTACGATCGCGTCATCATCGATGAGGGTTCGCTCGTCCCCAAGGGGCTGAAGGAGATTTGGGAACAGGCCATCTCGCCTACCCTGCTCGATCGGCAGGGCAAGGCTGTGATGGCCGGCACGCCGAAAGGAATTGACCCGGACAACTTCTTCTACGAAGCCTGCACGGATAAGACGCTGGGCTGGCAGGAGTTCCACGCCCCGACCGCTTCGAATCCAAAGCTTGACCCGGACGCCGTTGCAAAGCTGATTCACGAATATCCGCCGCTTGTTTATGAGCAAGAGTTTTTGGCGCGCTTCGTGGATTGGCGCGGTTCCGCGTTCTTCTCAGAGGTCAACCTTCTAGTTGACGGCAAGCCGGTCGAGTATCCAGAACGTTGCGATCAGGTCTTTGCGACCGTCGATTCTGCGCTCAAGGATGGCGTCGAGCATGACGGCACTGCCGTTTGCTACTGGGCGAAGAACAAGATCGCCGGTCACCCGCTCATTTTGCTGGACTGGGATCTGCTTCAGATCGAAGGGGCGCTTCTCGAAGAATGGCTGCCTAGCGTCAATCAACGGCTTGAGGATTTCGCGCAGCAACTCAAGGCGCGCGAGGGCAGTTTAGGCGCCTTCATCGAAGACAAGGCCAGTGGGATCGTTCTGCTTCAGCAAGCGGCGCGCCGCGGGCTTCCGGCCTATCCAATCGATTCTAAGCTGACCGATCTGGGCAAAGAGGGGCGCGCGCTGTCCGTCTCTGGATACGTCCATCGCGGCGATGTGAAGTTTTCTCGTCATGCCTACGACAAGGTGACGAACTTCAAAGGCCAGACGCGTAATCACTGCTTGGCTCAGGTCTGCGGCTTCCGTATTGGGAGCAAGACGCCACACACATACGACTTGCTCGATACCTTCGTGTACGGGGTAGCAATCAGCCTCGGCGACTCCGAAGGATGGTGACGATATCGGCATAGAAAAGACGCCTTACGGGGCATTCTGAAGAGCAAATCAGCACAATGAGCGATCTCAACACAGACGGCGGCGTCGCATCGGTAGGAACTGGCGCCAACATTCCGTCATCGCTCATGCAGATTCTCATGGCCGATGACATCGTGCCGGGGGCGATGCCATCTTACGAGATGGCAAAAGAGCTCTATGTGAGTCACCCGCTCGGCGCGAAGATGGCCGAAGCTCCGATCGAGGAAGCCCAAAGCCAAGAGCGCGAGATCAAGATCCGGGCCGATGGCGTGCCCGAGGATGACCTGATCGAAGCATTCAATCGCGAATGGATGTCGATCGGTATGACAGGTGCCGATGAGATCATCAAAGGTTTGATGACGCTCAAGCGGGTGTATGGGATTGCGTCGCTCGGCATTGGCGCGCGCGCACTCAGCGGCGTGGATTTCCCGACGACCGAGCCCCTACCCTATGACAAGCTGCATGAGCTCGAGGTGTACTTCAACACCTGGGATCCGCTGAATACGGCTGGCTCGCTGGTGCTGAACCAGAATCCGAACGCGCCCGACTTTCAGAAGCCGCGGTATCTAGCTGTTGCGGGAAAGGAGTACCACTCGTCGCGAGCCGTGATTGCGCTCAACGAGTCGCCGATCTTCATCAATTGGACGAACTCCGCTTTCGGATTCGTCGGCCGTTCGGTCTATCAGCGTGCTCTCTATCCGCTGAAGACGTATATCCAAACGATGATCACCGATCAAGCGGTGGCCGAAAAGGCCGCCCTGTTGGTGATGAAAATGAAGGCGCCTGGCTCGGTCATCGATCAGCGTGCGCGTCAGTGGTTCGGCTTCAAACGCCAATCGCTAAAGGGTGCGAAGACCGGCAACGTCATTTCGATCGGCATCGACGAAAATATCGAATCGGTCGATCTGAAGAACCTGCGCGACGCTGCGGAGTTTTCCCGCAACAACTGCATCAAGAATATCGCCACGGCAGCCAAGATGCCAGCTGCGATGCTTTACCAGGAAACGCTGACGGAAGGATTCGGCGAGGGATCGGAAGACGCCAAGATCATCGCGCGCTTTATTGCCCGCATGCGGATCGAAATGAATCCGGCTTATCGGTTCATGGATCAGATCGTGATGCGGCGCGCGTGGAGCCCGGATTTCTACAAGACACTGCAGCGCAAGTACGCCGAGTATCAGCGCATTCCGTACGAGACGGCGTTCTACGAGTGGAAAAACGCTTTCACGGCGACATGGCCGAATCTGCTCGTCGAGCCTGACAGCGAAAAGGTGAAGGTCGAGGACATCATCACGAAGGCAGCGATTTCGGCCGTTGAAGTGCTGGCGCCGATGCTTGACCCCGAGAACAAGGCCAAAGCGGCTATCTGGCTGGCTTCGATCCTGAACGAGCGCAAGCTGATGTTCTCGGCTCCGCTCGAATTGGACGAGGCGGCAATCGCTGCTTTTGTCCCGCCCGAGCCGGAATCTGAGCCCAAGCCGATTGTTGAGTCGTCGCACCTATGACTGTCTTCCAAGATGTCCTGACCGCCGCGGTGCGCGACATTACGGAGAACGGTTACGACGATCCGGCGCGGCTCGATGACTGGTTGCGAAAGCTGCGCTTCGCCGCGATCGCCGATCTGCCGACTCCGGAAGAAATTCAGAACCGGATGCAGTTGGCAATGCAGACCGTGTTCAATCGCACGTTCTCCAAGTCGTCGATGCTCAAGTATCACCCGGGCGTGCCGACATTCACGATCGAACGGCTGAAGCCATTCGCTCGTGACGAGTTGGACCGGCGCATCCGAGCGAGCGTCAACTTGATCAAGCTCAATCGCGAGGAAGCGGTTGAGAAGATGCTGCGGCGCGCGTCGGGTTGGATGACGTCGATTCCCGATCAAGGCTCGCGCGTGGTCGACAAGGTCGACGTCAAAGAGCACATCGCCAAGCCGATTCAGCAAGTGAAGTACGAAGCACGGCGTGTATCGATCGATCAGGGGCATAAGCTTCTAAACTCCATCAATACGGTCGTTGCCAATCAAGGCGGCGCGATCGCCGGTAAATGGCGGTCGCACTACCGACAGGCAGGTTACGACGCCCGCCCCGATCATGCCGAGCGCGATAGCAAGATCTATATGGTGCGGGATTCCTGGGCGCATGAGCAAGGACTCGTAAAGCGTGGTGATGCCGGCTATACCGACGAGATCACCCAGCCGGGCGAAGAAGTTTTCTGCCGATGCTATTGGGTTTGGATCTACGCGCTCCGCGAGCTGCCCGAGCCTATGCTGACTGGTAAGGGAAAGGATCTGCTCGAGCAAACTAGATTGAAACGCAAAGTCGCAGCCTAAGCCGACATCACTCACACAAAGCCATCCTCTGCGGTGGCTTTTTCTTTTGGTAAGCCATGCCGAGCACTAGCGAAGCCCAGCACAAAGCGATGGAGGCGGCAGCGCACGGCCATAGCACGCTCGGAATCCCGAAGTCAGTAGGCGAAGAATTCGTTGAGGCTGACAAGTCGCGCAAGGACGCTGAAACCGCCCCCGCCAACTGCGCCGGCATCCTCTTCCGCTCTCCCGGGCCGCGTTACCTGCTGGTTCGACGCAGCGATACGGGCGAATGGGAGCAGCCTGGCGGTCATGCTGAGGGCGACGAAACACCAGAAGACGCCGCGGTGCGAGAGTGCATCGAAGAAATCGGTGTTTGCCCTGACGGCATTCGCTGGCCGGTTCGCCGCAATCCGATCGCCAACGGCGAAGGCGAATACACCTGTTTCCTGCAGGACGTCAAAGAGCCCTTCGAGCCGAAGCTCAACAACGAGCACACGGCTTGGCAATGGGCGGCACCGAATGAGTTGCCGGAGGGAATGCTCGAGCCGGTTGCGCGGACGATTGAGCTTGTCACCGGCAACGAGCTTGACATCGCAAAGCGGATGTCTGCTGGCTATCTGCTCTCTCCGCAAAAGTACGAAGGCGCATGGCTCTTCGATCTGCGCATCACGGGCACAGGCACGAGTTATCGCAAGGCGCTTGACGAATACGTCTACCGGCCGCCCGAAACCTTCCTGACCGAAGAGTTCCGGGAGCGCTGCAATGGCCTGCCGGTTCTCTTCCTGCATGCAGAAGGACTGCTCAACACCCAGGAGTATCGAGAGCGAAACATCGGCTCGATCTTCTATCCCTATATCGCGGGCGATGAGGTCCGCGGGGTTGCAAAGATCTTCGATTCGGACGGCGCTCAACTCATGTTGACGACGCACGACTCGACTAGTCCCGCGGTGATTTTCCGCGACGCGGGCTCAGCCGTCTCCGTTGAAGTCGACGGTAAGACGGTTCTCATCGAAGGCAAACCCTCTTTCCTCGACCACTTGGCGGTATGCCCGGTTGGTGTTTGGGATAAGGGCGGCGAGCCCAGCGGAATTAACACTGGAGAAACACAGATGGACGAAACGACGGAACAAGTCCCGGCGTGGGCTGATGCGTTTGGTAAGCGCTTCGACGAAGCCTGCTCGGCATTGGGCGCTCGTATGGACGCGCTTGAAAACAAGGGCGGCGATGCAGCACCGGCCGCTCCCGCAGTTCCCATTGCGCCGGCCGCTCCCGCAGTTCCCATTGCGCCGGCCGATTCGGTTGCTTCCGAATTGAAAGTTGCCGAGGCTGCTGGTGCTGTCGAGGAAACCGCCGAAGCCAAGGCCGCGCGCGAAGCCAAGGAACGTAGCGACGCCGAAGAGAAGGCCCGCATGGATTCCGAAGAGGCCGAACGCAAGGAGAAGGAAGAGCAAATGCGCAAAGACTCAGAAGAAAAGGTGCGCGCCGATGCTCAAGCCGCGGAGAACGCCGGCCTGAAGGCGCAGATCGCGGCGATGAATGCCCGCCTGACGGCACTCACAACGCCCCTCTCGGCCACCGATCGCGATCAACTCAGTGCCGCGCAAGCCCGTTGGGATTCGGTCGCGCAGATGTTCGGCGACAGCGTTCCGGCTCCGCTCCACGGCGAAAGCCCGATTGCCTATCGCCAGCGCCTCGCGTCGAAGTTCCAGAAGCACAGCGACAAGTTCAAGGGCATCCGCCTGGATTCGCTCGATGGCGTCGTGTTCGATACCGTCGAAGAGCAGATCCGCATGGACGCTCAGGCCGTCGCGCGTAGCCCGGAAGTCATGCCCGCCGGCAAGCTCATTCCGATCATCCGCAGCGACGAAGCTGGCCGTCAGATCACCGAGTACTCGGGCGATATGGACGCATGGCTCGGCTACTTCAAACATCAGGGTCATGGCGTGCGCCTGCTCGACCCCCGCCAAAAGCACTAAGGAGCTTGCGTAAATGGCCATCTCTTTCGATCCGCAGTTGACGACGAGCCCGTCGAACAACTTTCAAGTCTCGACCGAAGGCTACGTCCAAGGCACCACGTTCGACGATACGTCGTCGCGCATGTGGCTTGCCTCGGGCGTCGTCGCTTCGAGCGTCACGCAACCGGTTTGGGGCGGCTTGCTCGTCACCGAAGATGTCGCAACGGTCAACAGCAACCAGCTCGGCAATTCACTCGTGCTAGCGTCGGCCGCTGGCAACGTGACCGGCATGACGGTGTTCGATCAGGCAAGCAACATGATCATCGTCCCGGGTAATTCCGTGCAAACGGCAATGGCCGGCATGACGGTGAACTACTACCGCTTCGGCACGAACGCTCGTATCGCGGTGCAAGTGCTTTCGAGCCTGGTTGCCTCGCTCGAAGGCGGCGCGATCAATCAAACGCTGTACTGGGATCCGGCGCTGTTCCAACTGACGGCTTCGGGTACGAGCGGCGCTTTCGCATTGCCGGCGACGACGAAGATCGTCTCGCTCAATTCGAACAGCAAAATCGTCAGTTACGACTCGGGTACCGGGGCCGTCTCCTGGACGACGGGTAACGCAGCCATCATCCAGATCTAAGGAGCCCTCTACATGGCAAACCTCTTTCCGGCCCGCGCGCGGATCAGCCCGCATTTCGCCGAGCCCGACCTCATCGTCACCTACGCGCAAGCGTCGGGGGCATTCGAAGCCCTTCAGGGCGGCAAACCGCGCGTCAAGATCGGTCCCGACGATCTGTACGTGTACGTGAACGCACTCGATCTGCGGACCGAAGCGCAAGCTGCCGGCGCTCCGTCGAACATGCTGCCGAGCGCGTCACTCGTTGGCGAACAGTTCGGCACGCCTACGTATCTCGTGCGCACGCGCTCGATTTGGGACCGCCACGACACGGCCGCCGCGGCGAACTACAACGTCAGCCTGCCCGCCGCGCAAGCTCTGGCCGCCCGCCAAGGCCACTATCAGCAATACCGCACGGCGCTGCTGTACGGCTACAACCCGGCGAAGGGCGAAGGTCTGCTCAACGCACCGAACGCCGTCCAAGTGACGCTGCCGCCCGATCCGTACGGTGCGACGACGTTCTCGACGTACGACAACGGCGCGATGGCGCAATGGCTGCTCAATCAGATTGTCTCGCTGAAGATCTCGATGTTCCAGAGCGGCGGCAAGATCCATAACAAGATCGTCGTCATCAGCCCGCAGCGCATCTTCCTGCAAGCGCAAATCGCGAACATCGTTCAAGTCACCTCGTACCAACGCCCCGGCGCCGGCACGCAGACGACCGCGAACGTCACGAAGGCGCAGATGGAAGAGGCCGGCGACGATCTGCAGTGGTATTTCGACGATACGTTGATCGGTAAGGGTGCCGCGGGTTCGGATGCCGTCATCTTGACGATCCCCGAAGTCGAAGTGCCCGATCTCCCCGGCATCAACACCAACGTTTTCGGCGAAGTTTCGCCGGCTATGAAGGCGGTGAACGTGATGTACGCCGCGATGGCTGCGCCGATCGAAATTCCGACGCCCACGCCGGATGGCGCGATCACGACGATCTACGAGAACCGTATCTCGAGCGGCTGGAACGTTCGTGGCGCGGGCTTGTACATCCTGTCGGTCCCGTATTAAAGCCTTACCTCGCGCCTAGGATTGCGCATCCGAAAGCCTGGTTCCCTTGCCAGGTTGGCGCGAGTTCAATTTCAAGGGATGGCCGCCTTCGGGCGGTTCTTCTTTTTAGGGAAAGAAAATGACCCGCATTTACGTTGCCAACGGCACCAAACAACGCCTCAAGTTCCAATACCGCCTGCCGGAATCGAATCGCATTTACGAACTCGAAGTGCATTCAGGCCAGCAAGCGCCGATCGGCGATCAATGGTCCCAGCAACACGTCGAATACTTCATCTGGCAACTTGAGAATGCCGGGTTCAAGCGCTCGCACGAAACGAACGGCCGGATGGAGAACTTCTCCGGGTGGATGTACAGCCTGGACAAGCCCACGACCGAAACGCAGATCGAAAGCGGCCACGCCGCTCGAGTCGAAGCGCAAGAGCGCATCTCGGCTGTCGAGGCACAACGTGGCGCTCTGGCTATGGATCAGGCCAATCGCGCGCCGAAGGATAAGCGCAAGCGTCTCGCAAAGGTGACTATGGTCGAAGTCGAGCAGGAATCGGATCCCCGCGGCACGCCGACGGGCAACGAGATCAAGATGAGCGTGTCGGTGGATGCGAGCGCTTCCGAAAACGAGCGCCTGGACATCTGACATGCAAGCCTTCCGTCTATCCGATGAGGCTCGCGCCGCAGTCAATGCAGCTGTCGATGCGGCCACAAAGGCCCCTGCCATGACGCACGCCGAAGAAGTGCGGGCGCTCATGGGGAAGGGAATGAAGGTTTGCATAGCGCAAGGCCATGCGGTTTGGGCGTTTGTGCCGCGCGCGATCGCCCTTTCGCTCGGCGTTCCGTATTGCGCCGCCCTGCCAGCCGCGCTTGATCTCGCTGATTACATGGCCCTCGGCGGCGATGTCGTAACGATCCACTGACCTATGTTCACGAACCCGGCCGCGCCAAACATCGGCGATTTCTCTACCTTTGTGCTGAATCAAGGTGTGCCTCCGGCCGATTTGCCGAGCGGCACGCTTACGACAGTCAATGTCGACTCGCTGGGCAATCTCACGACGGCGAGCACGACGGGGACGGTCGCCGTGGGTATGGCGCTGGTCGGTACGGGTCTGAACACCTATATCGCGACATGGACCGGTACGAGCGGAACGGTTTCGCCTGTTCCTGCCGCCGCGATTTCAGTCGCAAGCGCCACCGCTTATTCGCCCTATCTCGCATGGGCGTTTGGCGCAGCGATGGCAATCACGCTTTCCCCGCCTCCCTGCATGCCGCCCATCGAATACGTGATGGCCGTCTACAACTACGGCATGCACAAGCTGCTCAAAGTTGGACAAGATCAAATCGGGCAGACATTCTTCGCGGATCAGCGGACGGCGTTCAAGCTGCTTTCATTCAAAGCGGGTCCGGTTGGTGCTTCGGCTGATCAGGCAACCTCGCAAACGCTGGTCGCGCCCGACTTCCTCAAAGGCTTGACGATGGGAGATCTCGATCTTCTGTTGACGCCATGGGGACGTGATTATCTGGATTACAGCCAGGCTTACGGGCCGTCGATCGTCGGAGTCAGCTAAATGCAATTGAACCTCGGAGTTGTCGACGCTGCATATACCGACGCGGATGGCGGCAAGACAACCGGCGAGGTTGCGGGCTATCTCGAAGACGAATACCACGTCATGCGCACGTTCCTCGAGATATACGAGGATCAGATCGGTGAGTTTTTGGCCGATGCGATGGCGGGTGAAATCGAATCTTTGGCGCAGGGAAAACCCGTCGCGATCTTCGGCAAAGACATCGACACTAAACTCGGTGATCGCCTGATCTCAGGAATGAGCGTCAACGGGAAGATCGAAGAGAAGTTTCGCGATTACCTGGATGCGCGCGAATGGCAAGACCTGAGTAGGCAGAAGGTCGAAGCTGCTGATGTCGGCGTGAATCACCGCAAAAAGACGCCCTATGCGAAGAAGAACAAAGCGCGTCCGGCGTTCGTCGACACCGGCCTCTATCAGGCCTCCTTCAGAGCCTGGACTACGAGTGACGACAAATGACGCTGATCTCTGAAGCCAGCGCAGCACCCGGGCAACTGGCGACGGCGCTCGCGGCTGGCGTCGATGACATCTCGAGCAATCAGACGGTTTCGTTTCAGCAGTACGCGAAATCGACGATCCCAGCCGATGGCTATGTGTTTTGGGTTGCGAGCAGTCCTACCAAGCAGTTCAAAGGTTCGCTCCACGTTCTAAGCGAGCGCCGGCAAGAAGAGGACCAAACGCTTGCGGCGAATCAGTTCGTATTCACGGCCGAGGAAGAAATCTCGGAGTTGAATTCGATCGCGCCTAATACGATGTGGGTTGGATCGTGGCCGGTGGATGGCACGACGCTTCGTGTCGCGTTCTCGGCCACAGGGTTCAACTATCAGCAGGCCGAGCTTTGGCATTACCGCGGCTTCGCGGTCTACCCGTCCCTTGCTTCGCAATTGGTCGCAAGCGCGGCCGACTTGCCGATTGGCCCGATCGTATCGAACAGTCTGCCGATCTGGCTGGCTCAAACGACGTTCGGGGCGACAACCGTTCCGGTCTATCCGTCGTATCTCGTGCCCGACAACATCGTGCCGCCTTATGTCGTGGCGCACGTTGAGCCCGAATTGACGGATGCGCCCTCGTTCCCGATCTATCAGTGGCCGGGCAATCCGTCACCCGCTACGCAGTTGGTCGAAATGTCGGCTTCGCAATTGGCGAAGGACCACGTAAAGCTCACGCTCTACGGCTTCACGAATCAAATGGCGATTCAGTATCTCGCGATGCTGATCGACTACTCGCTCAACACGGGGAATTTCGGATTCGGTAATACACCCGTTCCCCGGGATGAGAAGCGTTCCCAGGTCGAAATCGCGACGATCGCGATGAAGAAGACGATCAACATCGTCGCTTGGTACTACCAGTCTGCGGCCGATGCAGTTGCGCGTTGCCTGATCTTGGATGCCGCAATCGGCTCCGTTTCGGTTTTCTAATATTAGAGATCACTCAAGATGGCATCTCCCCTGGCTCCCCTTCCGGGCGGCACCACGACGACCCTCAATGTCACTGAGCCGGTCATCATCAAAGCATCGGCGGGGCGAGTGTTCACGGTCTCGGTGATCGTGCAGGGCTCGTCCACTTACGGCGCGGTCTATGACTCGAATTCGCTGACGGGAAATACGGCGGCCAACCAGATTGGCGTAATTGCTAACACCACCAATCCTATCGATTTCAATGCTATGCCCACGGCGACGGGCATTGTCGTAGCACCCGGGGCGGGTCAAACACTCACGGTCTCCTGGTCGTAAATCCCTCTTCGCCTCGTCTTTCACCCGCCTAGAGCGGGTTTTTCTTTTTCAGGAGTCACTGAATGCAAACCCCGTACAACGCGCAAAGCTCCGTTCTCACGACGAGCGGCGGCCAGAGTTCCAAACTCAACGTCACGGCTACGACCGTCATTAAGGGAGAGCCGGGCCGCATCTGCCGCCTGGTTTTCAACGCCGCATCGACGAGCGCCCCCGCCGTCTACGACTACACGGCAACAACGGGCTTTGCCGCAGCAAACCTCGTCTGGGCAGGCGGCACCACGACTGCCGCGCAGACCGTCGTCGATCTCGAATTCCCGTGCTCGAAGGGGATCGTGGTCGTGCCCGGCGGCGCCACGGTCGCTGTCTCGTATATCTAATCCTCGGGGTCTGCCCACATGGCAACTACGATCACGCCTCAGATCATCAATCTCACCGCAGTCGTTACCACGGCGCCTACGCCGTCCCAGCTCCAACAGAGCGGTGCGATTGTGTCGGTGGGCGGCACGACTCTGACGCCAGGCACCTATCAGTACTGCGGGAATCTCTCCGCAGTCAATGCAATCTCCGCGACCTCGTACGGCATCACGTCCTTGGCGTGGGCCTCGAGTGAGGTCACGGCAACGGTCGCTAGCGGGGTTCTTCCGACCGTTGGGACCACGTTCACGACGACGATTTCGGGGGCTGTCCCGAGTGGATACAACGGTGTGTACGTCGCGACCGTCGCGACCTCGACGACGTTCACGTATGCCGTCGCCGTGGATCCTGGAACCGAAACCACGCCGGGTTCGTTCACGATTTCGGGCGCTTCGCCGATCACTTACCCCGCGACGTCGTTTTTCTCGCAAGGAACCGCAGTCGGCGTCTATGTGCTTGAGCTCGGAAACACAACGGGCACCGACGCGCAGATCGCTAGTCTCGGTTCATGGATTACCGCGAATCCCGGTGTTTTCTACGGCTACCTTGTCCCCGCGATTTGGGATTACAGCAAGGATGAAGTCGGATCGGTCGTCATCAACAATGGCGGCAATGGATATACCGTTGCGCCCACGGTGACGTTCTCGGCTCCGGGGACTGGCACGACGGCAACTGGCACGGCGATTGTCCAGAATGGCGCAGTTGTCGCCGTGACGATCACGGATCCAGGGTCGGGATACACCGCAGCGCCGACGATCACGTTCAGCGGCGGCGGCGGTGTAGGCGCAATGGCGACCGCCAATCTCGCCTCGGCAATGAATATCCTTGCCGGCCAATATGCAAACGCGACCGGGAAGACGTATTTCTTCGTCACGACGTCGGCCGCGAATCTGGCGAACTATGCGACGCTGAAATCGGTGTATGCCACGGTTCCCGCGCCGACCGCAACGAGTCAAGAATTCGACTCTGGCGCGATGTTCTATCAATGGTTGGTGAACAACCCGTCGCAGACCAATCCGCTCGGGCCGATGTCCTATCGGTACCTGACGGGCGTGACGCCATGGGTCATCTCGGGCAATCAGGCGGCTATCAACAACGTCCTGACGGGTTACGGCAACATCATTTACCCGACGTCGGAAGGCGGCATTTCCAAGGCTGGTATCTGGAAAGGCACGCTGATGGATGGCACGCAGGCGTCGTGGTGGTATGGCATCGATTGGTTGCAGATCCAAATCCAGCAAGCCCTTGCTGCAGCGGTTATCAACGGATCGAACCAAAATCCGCCGTTGATCTACGACCAGAACGGTATCAATTCGCTGCTTGCAGTCGCGCAGAACGTCGCCAATAGCGGCGTGCAGTTCCAATGCGCATTGAAGGTGACGATCGTAGCGACTCCGTTCTCGACCTATGTAGCACAAAACCCGAACGATTACGCAGCGGGCCTGTACCGCGGCTTCTCGATCACGGCGGTCGGTCAGAACGGCTTCCTCGTCGTTGGCGTGGCTCTCGACGCAGTGCAGTTCGCATAAGGACGAAAAATGGCGACTCAAAATCCTATGATCGCGCAGGGCGTTCTCAATCGCGTCCTGACGGCAGTCATCATTCCGAGCAACACGGCGCTCAATGTCACGGCGCCGTATATGGCAAAGGGATTTGCGCGGCTCGAATACGCGGGCGACTGGACGGGCCAGATCGGCACGGGAACGGGCGTGGTGAATTCGCCCGAGCCTTACGTCATGGCGCGCGTCACGATGAACTTGCTGCGCACGCAGGCGCTTTCTGCCTCGTGGGTTACGCAGGGTCAAACCGCGACGTACATCGGCAATGTGAACGTCCACAGCGATACCTCGACGTTCCCGGTCTCGCAGATGGTTGACGCCTCGATTGTCTCGGTCGACCCGGGCGCTTTCGACGGTACCGATCCGGTCGTCCGCGTTGTCCTATCAGGAGCCCTGGCAATCAACGCCTCGCTCTGGTCGGTGTAATGGTCTGCTGCGGCTAGGGACGCGACCCGAAAGCCGGTTCCCCTGCCGGTTGCCGCAGCTTCAAAACAGGGACTCAAAAAGGGATTGAGATGGCAACGATTGACGAGAATTTGAACGTCGTTTTCCAGGTTGTGACCGAACACGTCACGCGGAAGGAGAAAGGCGAGGATGGAAAGGACCGTGAAGTGCATGAAGACGTCGTGCGCATTCACGCATTCCATACGCCAGTTAGCAAAGCGGTGTTCGACCAGAACTTCGCCTTGTTGGCTTCGACGAAGGCAGCGATGGAAAGCAAGGGACGGCAGTACCTCATGTCGGCCGGCCCGCGCGTCGCCGCTCTCACGCTGCGCGATGAGGGTCTGCGCGATGCTGAAAGCCGCGGCAGGGTGGACGACGACGGCAATCCCAGGGATGATGAGGTGCGAGCGTTTTTCGCCGAACTTCGACGCTTGACGATGATTCTCTGCCCGGGCCAAAGTGGCTGGGACATGATCCCGGTCGATCAGGCCATCTCGGGTGGGAAGATCGATCAGGAAGATTGGGAGGAGGTAGAATCGGCGATCGTTTTTTTTACATGCCACTACTCCATGGCGCGAAAGGCAGACCGCGCGCGCGTCTCTCAGGCAACGGCTTCCTTCCTGAAAGCGTCGACTACATCCTCGCCCTTGTCGGCATATCTCGCTTCCTTGCAGAACTCGACGCAGGCCGCGACTTCCGTGCCCAGGGCGGCATCGTCGGTTCCGTCCTGAACTATGTCGCGACACAGGGATTTCGTGAGTTCGCCGAACGTCACGATTTTCCGTTTCGCAGCGCGCTAGAGCATCACAATCGCTACTTTATTGAGGCCTTGAGAGGACCGTCATGAGCAATGTGCCGATCATCAAGGTCCAGGTCGACGATTCGCAGTTCAAGGAGTTTTTCGAGCTCTACAAGGATTACCAATCCACGCTCGAGGAGATGCCCGAAGAATGGAAGAAGATCGGCGGAACGATCTACGATGCTGGCGGCAAGATGGAGGACTTCTCCGGTGCTGCGGAGTCGTCCAAGGATTTCCTTGTGATTGCCGCGACGCAGGCCGAAGTCATCTCGCGCGAAATTCGCAAGGCGAGCGTTGCCAATTCGGTCTTGCTCGAAAGTCTGTCGAAGAACACGAAAGCGCAGAAGAGCTTCGCCGACGAATCGGAGCGCGGCTCGCTGGCCTTGTCTTCGATGAAGAAGCACGCCGAGGGCCTCTCCTCGTCTATTTTCGGCATGGGCAAATGGTTGCTCAAGCTGGGAACCATCGGCGGCGGCTTGGCTGGATTAGGCGGTATTCTTGGCAGTATCGGGCTCAGGGATCTCGCATCGTCTGCCGTCGATACACAGCGCGGCGCCCGAAGCCTGGGAATGACGCCGGGACAATTGACGGCGTTCGATCAGGATTTCGGCCAACGCTATTTGGATTCGAGCGTGCTCGGTTCGATCGCTGGCGCTCAAAGCAGCTTCACGGGGCGCGTATGGCTTGCTCGAGCGGCAGGCCAAGGCATCAATCAAGTTGCCGGCGAGGATCCTGGCGCCCTAGCCGGTCGCCTGGCTATTCGTGCTCATGATTGGTGGACGAATACGCCCGCCTCGATGCGCACTGCGGAGATGCTGCAGTCAACCGGCTTCACGCAAGCGGGCTTCTCGTTGCCGATGATGAGGCAACTGGGCAATACGGACCCATCCGAGCTTCGGCGTGCCGCGTCTCAATACGGGATGGATCAGGGTCGATTCAACGTCAGCGATCGTAATACGGACTCGTGGTATGGATTCCTTCGCCAGATCAAGGATGCCGGTAACGTCATCGAGACTGACCTGAAGAACAAGCTTGTATCGCTATCGGGTCCGCTTCAGCATTTTGTCGATGTCATCGGCAAGGATGCGATGCACCTCATCGACGACATTTTCACGCCGGCCAATCTCAACGCCCTTGAAGATGGCATCAACGGATTCACGAAGTACTTGGGCTCGAGTCAATTTCAGCAGGACATGAAGGACTTCGCTGGGCTCGTTTCGGCGATCGCTGGCGCCATGCGCAAAGCGGCTCGGTTCTTGGGAATCGATACAAGCTCGGCCGCGCCCGCGGCAAATGCACCTTCGTTTCCGCCAAGCCTCGATCCAAACGAAGTGCAACGCGAAACGCACGGATTCGTCAGTTCGTCGAAGAACGCAGCAAGGTACGCCGGCATGTCGCCCACTTTGGCGGATCGACTAGCGGCCAAAATTCAGGGGAAGAATCCTGATTATTTTTGGCAGATGGAGAAGATGCGCGGCTTGCCAGCTGGGTTGCTTTTTGCGCAGGAAATGGCCGAGTCACGCGGAAACATCGCAGCGAAATCCCCCAAAGGAGCAATGGGGCCGTTTGGATTTATGCCCGACACGGCCGCTGAGTATGGACTGGAAGACCCTTACAATTTGCATGATTCCGCATCGTCGGCGTCGCGCAAGATGGGCGGCCTGATGCGCTATTACAAGGGCGATGTCAGCAAGGCCATTGCCGCCTACAATTGGGGTGAGGGCCATCTTGACAAGGACATCGCTGCGAATGGTTCGGCGTGGCAATCGCATCTCCCGGCAGAAACCTCGGCCTATCTAAAGAGGGTTCTCTCGGTGATGGCTCAGCAAAAGGCCAAAGGTATCAACGTGACCGTCCAAAACAGCACGTCGGCTCGGGTTGCGGTGCAAGCTAATGCAGCGGCGGCGCAATGAGTCTTTCGACAATCACTCAGGCGGCGTTCGCGGGTGCATACGATCTCGCGTTCCAGATAAGCCCCATTATCCTGAACGGCGGGATCGTTGCCAATACGCCGGGCGGCATGATGCCGATCATTGGGCTGACCGGGCAATTGGCATCGCTCGCGCAAGGATTGCTGTCCGGCAATGTTGAGCCGTTCGCTCGGTATGTCCCGGCACCGGGTGGTACGCTCGTCAACAACTCAGTGGCTACTTTTCCATTTGCCAATCAGTTTGTTGCCGGCAACGCAGTCATCAAACAGCCGAAGAACATCTCGCTTCTCATGTATGCGCCCGTGCAAGATACCGGCGGGTATCTGACGAAGCTCGCGATCTTTGAGGCACTGCGCAGCTCGATCGATGCCCATATCGCCGCAGGCGGGACGTTTCATGTGGCGACGCCGGCACGGATATATCTGAATTGCTTATTGCTGTCGATCACCGACATCACCAGCGGGGAGTTGGGCAAGCAGCAGATGGTGCAATTTGAGTGGTCGTTTTTCCAGCCTCTCATTTCCCTTTCCGATGCCCAAAACGCACAAAACTCGCTCATGTCGAAGTTGACGGGCGGCCAGCAGATCACGCCATCGGGCCTCGCGGGAACGTCGCTTTGGTCTAGCGTGGCTACGGCAGTTGGTTCGGCGGCGCAGGGTGCGGTCCAGGGCGTCAACGGCATCACGGGCGTCGTCAACAACTTTTTGGCGCAATAGATGGCAACGCTCGTCCCGCTCACGCTGAATGCCTCGACTTCCCCGCCCTTCTCTTACGTCTTCACACTAGATGGCGCGTCGTACACGGGATCGGTGACGTGGAATATCGCGGCGCAGAGATGGTATTTCACGCTTCAAGACCAGTTCGCCAATCTGGTATGGAATGGCCCGCTGATCGGCTCGCCGTTGAGCTATGACATTCCGCTCGCGCCCGGGATTTTCTCGAAGTCTACGATTCTCTGGCGCGAGGACACTGGAAACTTTGAGATCTCGCCGTGACCCGATACTACTCGATCGAACTGACGCCATCGTCGAGTGCGGCGGCGTTTTTCGGGATAAGCGGATCGTTGAGCGGAGTCGGGTCCAACGCAGCACAAACGGCAACGTCGCCCATCCGCACATGGACATCGCATCCAAACGGGAAATTCGATCCGAATGCGCTAGACATCGAGTTTGATTGCCAGGTGCAGAGCTTCGCTACATCGCCTCAGCTTTTCACGGTGACGATCCACGGCGTTTCGCTGACTGACATCTCGCAAGCTCAGCAATTCACGGGCATGCAGTTCAGCATGAAGGGCGGGATGTTGGCCGGTCTGCCGTTGGCGAATCCGCGGCAATCAGGGCTGCTTGTGGCTGGTACGGTCTTTCAGTCCTACGGGAACTGGGAAGGCGAGGATATGAGGCTCGATCTCGTTATCTCCCCTTCTTACTACACCATCGACAAGCCGGGAAACATCGTCCTGAATTGGGAAGCTGGGCAACCGCTCTCTCAAGCGCTGCAACAGACGCTTTCAATTGCCTATCCGAACGTGCCGTTCACGGCGAACGTGGCAGGGCAATTGGTGCAGGATTTCGACGAGATCCATTTTTGTTCGACGCTGCAAGAGCTTTGTCAGTGTGTTAATGGCATCACGCAAGGATATTTCGTCGGGCCCGACTACAGCGGCGTCAATCTGACCTATCACAACGGCCAGTTTTTCGTTTGGGACAACACGTACGCCCCGACGCCGATTCAAATCTCGTTCAACGATTTCGTCGGCCAGCCGACATGGATCGACGTCAACACGATGATCTGCAAGATGGTGCTCCGGGCTGATCTTCAGCTTGGATCGATCATCCGCATGCCGCAGGGGTTGCAGAATAAACCCGGCGTTGTGACGACGACTCAGCAATCGTTTCCGTCGAGCAACAACTATCAAACCGTCTTTCAGGGAGATTTCACGATCTCCGAGTTGAGACACATCGGCTCGTATCGGTCCAGCAGTGGATCATCCTGGGTGACAATCTTGAAGTGCCTTGCTAATAGCACATCATGAGTGACGATTTCGCCAAACTATGGTTGCAGGGAAACCTGAACCAGATGGCCGTCACTCGAGCGCAGCAGGCCATCAAGAGCCTCGGGCGCGCGCTCCCGTGCCGAGTCACGGCTGTGACCGGAAAAATCGTCACGGTCGAATTCCAGATGGACACATCACCGTGGACGCTTCCGCCGATCACGATTGCGAAGGCCGAGAGCCCATGGCTTACGCATCCTACGCAAGTAGGCGATGAAGGCATGACCGTGCCGGCCGACGTTTATCTCGGCGGGATCACGGGGCTTGGAGGTGGCAACGCAGACGTTCGGCAGCGAGGCAATCTCACGACGCTCGTTTTCCTGCCTGTCGGCAACAAGTCATTTTCGCCGATCGATTCGGATGCAGCCCAACTTCAGGGCCCGAATGGAACGATTCTTCGGACGACGACGGGAACGACATCCTCGGTGGTGACAAACAGCAGCGGAACGACGATCACGTTTGGCACGACGACTTTGATTGTCAACGCCGTGGGGATTACTTTGACAGTCGATGGACAGACATTCACCTGGGGCGGAACGACTGCGGTTTCGACGCTACCGATTCAGGCGCCGGACGTCATCCTGCCGAATGGTGCGGTGAATGGACATTATCACCCGGGCGTGCAAACTGGCACCGGAAACACCGGCACGATGACCGGTTAGCCGTGATTCCACCATGCGCCGATCTTGCCGACGAAGTACACCGCAATGCCTGCAATCAGGGCTGCGGCGGAAAGTGCGCCGTGGTGCGTAAAAAACAGGAATGGCGAAGCGAGCATCGAGAGCTGACCTAGGGCGATCATCGCCTTGTAGGGTTTGCCGGTCTTTTGGATGGTAACGGTCATTGCTATTCCTTCAGCGACTGAAAATCATCAGGATTGAACCTAGGGCAAGCATCGCAAAGTTTGGCGACGCCCTCGGCTTGGATTTGATCGCGTACTGATGCCGGGTGATCCGGCTGGGCCTCGAACCACTGCAGCATGTGCGCACACGGGAACAGGAAGTTTCCCTCATCAGACGCCGCTGTGATATGCCGGAACATGGGATGGATGTGCTCGAGATTCAACCGAGCGTGAACCGGGAAATACGGCGTGTCGATCGTTCGATGACAGTGCGCGCGCCAGTCGTCCGATTGACAGGATTCCGCGAAGCAGCGTAGGACGGATTCAAGCCCGTAAGCCTGTCCTGACTCGCCGATGATCATCCGGCCGCTTGCGTAGAAGTGGGTTCCCTTCCAGCCTCGGACATAGTGAATCAGGTCCATCGCCAAAACGGCGCCCTCAAGCGTTTGTGGGAACCCGGCCAAATAAAGCCTCAATGATTCGAGATCGCGCTCAGCGAATAGCTGGGCTCGCTTTGCCACGCCCATTGCTAGATCAAACGCGCCCGATCGGCTTCTCACGAACAACACGAGCACGAGGTAATCGTGCGACAGCGCGCATAGGCTCTCATGCGTGAAAAACTCGGCGGGATCGGCCTCAGACATAGGATTCAAGCATGCGAGTTTGGGGAAGAACGTACAACGTTGACGGCACCTATCAATGGGTAGCTGTTACGACGGATGCGAACGGCTACAACGACAACTGTTATCTGACCGCCCTCTGTCAAGCGATCAAGCTCAATTTGGGGGAGTCGCCCTTCTGGGCCAACACAGGGATTCCGCAACAGCAAACGATCATCACCCAGGTTTTTCCGGACTTCTACCTGGCTCAAATTCAGCAGCAATACGCACAGTACTTCGCCTCTCTGGCGATTGTCCGTGCGCCAGGCTCCTTTCCCCCGCAATACAACATCACCGCTGTATGCCATAGCGGGGCTGTACTCAACACGACCGTCGCGACATGACCATCACGCCCACGAATATCCCGCTGGTGATGACGAGCGCCGGCCCGTTGGCTACGCCGCCGTCCACGCTGAATACCGCATTGATCGATGGGGTTGCGGCAGAGGTTCCCGATTATACGGCGAATCTTCCGGGCCTTTTGATTGAAGACGTTTCCTCGACGGCGACGGCTGCACTCGCGACAATCGACCAAGCGCGCGTCGACGCAATTAGCAGCGTTACGCCCTATGGGGCAAATGCCTACATCCTCGCACAGCAAGGGGTACAGGCCGGAATCCCGCAAGGCAAAAATGCCAATGGAAGTGCCTATGTCGTCTTTTCGGGGCCGGCGGGATATGTGTTCGCCCCCGGGTTTCTGGTTGGCGACGGAACGAATCAGTATGCGCTCCAAGATGGAACTGTAATTCAGTCGAACGGCGTTTCGCCTCAAACGTTCGCCGTTGCGACGTCAAATGGCATATTCCCGATCGGCTCCGGAACCATCACGCAAATCGTTACGACGGTTCCCGCTCCGTATGCCAGCCAGATCACAGTGACGAATCCGCTCGCCGGGACACCAGCTACAAGCGCGGAAACCGTGCAGGATTACCGCGGCCGGGTGATGCAGGCGGGGATCGTGACATCAGTTGGGACGCCCGCATACCTGAAAACGCTGCTCGAGAAAATTACGGGCGTGCAGGCTCGACTGGTTTCGATTCAGCAGGCCTCTGGCGGCTGGCGCATCGTTTGCGGGGGCGGCGATTCGTATTCTGTAGCGAACGCAATTCTCCAAGGCGCGGGCGACATCGCGACGTTGCAGGGTACGCAACTTGGCATTACCGGAATGACGGCCGCTAACCCGGTTGTCATCACGACCAATCTGGCGACGGGTTTCACGGTCGGGCAAACATTCACAGTGGCCGGAGCGACGCCGAGCGCCTACAACCTGACTTACACCGTTGCATCGATCGTAACCTCGGTATCAGGCGACACGATCACGACGAGCACGAATGGTAGCGCCTTCGGCACTTATGCGAGCGGAGCGAAACTCACGCCTAATCCTCGGGACATCACCGTATCGCTGTTCCAAAACCCGAACACGTACACCATTCCATTCGTCAATCCGTTGCAGCAAGCCGTAACGCTAGCGGTGACATGGAACACAACACTCTCTAACTTCACGGCTGGGAATTCAGTCAATCAGCTTTCGACGCCAGCGCTTCAGTCATACCTGAATTCCCTGTATGTCGGGCAGCCGATCAACGAGCTTGAGATGACGGCAGTGTTTCAAACTTCGGTTGCTTCGGTGATTGATGCGCAGAACATCACCACTCTCCAGTTCGCTGTAAAGATCAACGGCAATTCTGCCAGCCCATCGGCGGGGACGAGTGTGATAGTCGGTGATCCGGAAGGATATTTCTATGCGAGCGCATCGTCTGTGACCGTGACTCAGGGATGATCCCATGCAACTTGAATCATTCTCGACGCTTCCTCTCGAGCAAGTCATACCGGCCTACCTCTACCAGCAATACGCCGATGATCCAAGCCTTCAGGCGTTCATCGACAGTTACAACAGCTTAGCGCAAGGCTATTTGCAATGGTTCATCGATACCCCGCTATCGGTCTACACGTCCCCTTATATTTCGGGACCGCTTCTTGATTGGATCGGGAATGGGGTATATGACATAGCGCGCCCCGTCTTGGCGTCGACATCGACAACCAGGCGAGCCGGGTACAACGCCAATGCGTATAACACCATTGCTTACAACGGGCAGTATTTCACTTCAACTCAAACATCGTCGATCGCTACTGACGACATTTACAAGCGGGTGATGACGTGGCATTTGTACCGCGGAGACGGCCAGCAATTCTGCATGCAGTGGTTAAAGAACAGAATCAATCGTTTTGTCAACGGTGCGAATGGGAATGATTGGCCTGTTCTGAATGACCCGCCATCGATTACGGTTTCGGGAACAACTTTCACGGTCACGGCCTATGACAGCGTGCCGCTCGAAGCGCTGAAGGCTTGTTATGAAAATGCACTTCTCCAGTTCCCGTTTCAATACACGCTGAGTTTCATCGTTGACAGCTTCGTCAATGACGGGGGCGTGCTCTATTTGCCCTACGCGCTCACCTATCCGACTAGTTCGGTTGGTCTAGCGGCCGGATCGGTTTGGTGGAATGGCGGCGTGATCTCAGTGGTTCCCGGGGTCACTCCCAACCCATCGGCACCAGCAGTGTACTTCCAGTACACATTTCCCGCCCAACTTCTTTCGCTCGGCGGCGGGAATCTACCTCTCTCAAATCCTGGCCCCGGTACGGGTCAACTCTGGAACAACGGCGGCGTCATTTCAATCGCCTAGGGCTATATGACCATTTTCATGTTCGCCAACAACGTCAGCACGACGTTGGCCGGGCCGATTTCGTCGTCCGCAACATCACTCACGCTTTCGAGTGTGGCGCATTTGCCGGCATCGATCCCCGCTGGACAGGTGCTCGTTATCACGCTAAATGACGTGGCTACCGAGCAAAACTTCGAGGTGATCTATGCGACGGCTATTTCGGGAGCAACGCTGAGCGGTCTTTTACGCGGGCAGGAAGGCACTGCGGCGCTCTCATGGTCGACGGGTGATTTCGCGTATAGCGCACCAACTGCGGGACAACAAGCGAACTTCGGTCAACTCACCACAGCTAATACTTGGAGTGGCGCAAACACTTTCTCTGAACCGGTAGTCGTTGCAAATGCGATCGCAAGTAATGAGGCGGTGGCGCTTGGTCAGATTACGGGCGGCGTTTTCATAAAAGAAACGTCTTTCCAATCGAGTGGGACATGGACGCCCGATTCTCGCACCACAAAAATTCGGGTTCGAATAGTTGGCGGCGGTGGTGGCGGCGGTGGTCAAGGGGGCGCAGGCGCAGGACAGGTGTCGCTTGGCGGCGGCGGGGGTGCGGGCGCGTATGCCGAGAGCATCTTCACTTCCGGGTTTAGCGGAGGCATCGTAATAACGATTGGAGCGGGCGGCACTGGGGGCGCCTCTGGTGGCGGCGTGGGCGGAAACGGCGGCACAACAATTTTCGGCGCGCTTATGTCAGCCGCGGGCGGCGGCGGCGGTAGTGGCGAGGCATCTCCAGTATCAACGTTCCCGGCAATTTTCGGAGGGGCGACGGGTGCAACCACGTCAACAGGAGGCAATCTTGTTGCTGCGGCTGGCG
>Ga0310811_10000768_pt1 | contig 41125 bp, 43 predicted proteins | sample YCmetagenome_FD_207642 | JGI IMG/M metagenome (GOLD analysis project Ga0310811, IMG submission 207642) | Soil microbial communities from experimental microcosm in Duke University, North Carolina, United States - YC | ecosystem: Engineered > Artificial ecosystem > Soil microcosm > Unclassified ...
TCGTGACCCATGATCCGGAGGAGGCCTTCCTGCTCGCCGACGACATTCTGGTGCTCGACCGTGGCCGGCTGCTGCAGGCGGGACCGGTGAACGCCGTCTTCGCCCGCCCCCGCAACGCCGCTGTCGCGCGGCTCCTGGGCGCAGGCATTGCGGCCCGGGGCCGTGCGATCGCAGCCGACCGGATGGAGATCGGCCAGGGGGTGACGATCTCCGTGGCCGGACCGCCGCTGACACCCGGGCAAACGCTCGGCTGGTCCATCGCTCCGGAGCAGTTGCGCCTTCTGGATAGCGGCGGCACGAGGGGCGAGATTCTGCGCGTCGACCCGCCCATGGCTGGGCGACAAATCCTTTCGGTGCGGATCGGCGATGCGATTCTTCCGCTGATCCAGGCACCGGACCCTGGCGCGCGGCCCGGAGCCGCGTGCATCACCCTGGCCGCCACCGCCCTCCAGATATGGGAAGAGGAAGCGGCAACGGGGCGCGGAGCGTAGGAGTGGCAGCATCATGAGACAACCAGATGAAAATTCGTCTTGCGGCCAAAAATGGCGCAAAGTCAGGTCCGTTTTTTCCGACAGAGGTTGACGCGGACGGCGCGGCACCCGACCCTCAACAGGTCCAGCAAAGAAGGTCGCCCGCGCAACGAAGGCGGCCGTGAAGAAGGGAAGCCACGAATGAGCGCCATGCGCACGATCAAAGGCCCGGCCATCTTTCTCGCCCAGTTCGCCGGAGACGAGGCGCCCTACAACAGTCTGCCGGCCATTGCCCGCTGGGCCGCGGGCCATGGCTACAAGGGCGTGCAGCTACCCTCCTGGGATGGCCGGCTGTTCGACCTTGCGCGCGCCGCCGAAAGCCAGACCTATTGCGACGAGGTGAAAGGCATCCTGGCGGAAGCCGGCGTCGCACTCACCGAACTCTCGACCCACCTGCAGGGCCAGCTGGTGGCGGTCCATCCGGCCTACGACCTCGCCTTCGACGGTTTTGCGCCCAAGGCGCTGCACGGCAAGCCCGAGGCGCGCCAGGCATGGGCGGTGGAGCAGCTGAAGCTGGCGGCCCGCGCCTCGCGCAATCTCGGCCTCACCGCGCATGCGACGTTCTCAGGGGGGCTGGCCTGGCCCTTCCTCTATCCGTGGCCGCAGCGGCCGGCCGGGCTGGTCGAAGCCGCCTTCGACGAACTGGCCCGCCGCTGGCACCCGATCCTGGACGCCTTCGAGGAGGCGGGCATCGACCTTTGCTACGAGATCCATCCCGGCGAAGACCTGCATGATGGCGTGACCTACGAGATGTTCCTGGAACGCGTGGGCAATCATCCGCGCGCCAACCTGCTCTACGATCCCAGCCACTTCGTGCTGCAGCAGCTCGACTATCTCGCCTATATCGACATCTACCATGAGCGCATCCGCATGTTCCACGCCAAGGATGCGGAGTTCAATCCGACCGGCCGTCAGGGGGTCTATTCGGGCTTTCAGCCCTGGGTGCAGCGCGCCGGGCGTTTCCGCTCGCTGGGCGACGGGCAGGTGGATTTCGGCGGCATCTTCTCGAAACTCTCGCAATACGGTTTCGACGGCTGGGCAGTGCTGGAATGGGAATGCTGCATCAAGGACAGCGAGCAGGGCGCGGCCGAAGGGGCGCCTTTCATCGACAGCCACATCATCCAGGTCGCATCCCGCGCCTTTGACGATTTCGCGGCAAGCGGTGTTGACGACGAAATGAACCGGCTCCTGCTCGGCCTCGATTGAGGCCGGCCGGGGTCGGTCTCAGGTGGCCGGAATGAGATCGCGGGACCTCAGCAGAGGCGCAGTGCTGGGCCCCCGGCCACGGAAAGCCCGATAGAGCGCCATCGGATCGCGCGTGTCGCCCGCGCTCAGCAACGTGCGGAGGCGCGCGGCGGTCGCCGCGTCGAACGGGTCTCCTGCCTCCTTGAAGGCCTCGAACCCGTCCGCATCCAGCACTTCGGACCACAGGTAGGAATAGTAGCCCGCGGCATAGCCGCCGCCCGCGAAGAGATGCTGGAAATGCGCCGGCCGGTGACGGATGCCGATTTCGGCCGGCATGCCGATTGTATTCAGGAAATCCCGCTCGAAACTCTCGATGTCGATCGAACGGGGATCGGGGTGCTGGTGCAGCGCCATGTCGATCAGCGCGGCGGCGGTGTATTCGACCGTGCCGAACCCCTGGTTGAAGCCCTGGGCTGCCAACAGCCGCTCGATCAGCGCATCGGGAATCGGCGCGCCCGTTTCGGCATGGCGCGCATAGGCGTGCAGCGTTTCTGGCAGCGCCAGCCAATGCTCGTAGATCTGCGATGGCAGCTCCACGAAATCACGCCGCACCGAGGTGCCGGATTGCGAGGGGTAGTGCACGCGGCTGAGCAGGCCGTGCAGGGCATGGCCGAATTCGTGGAACATCGTCTCCGCATCGTCGAAGCTGAGCAGCGAAGGCTCCGCTTTCGTGAAATTATTGTTGTTGACGATGATGGGCGAGATCGGACCATCCAGGTTTTCCTGGTCCCGGTAACTGCTCATCCAGGCGCCGGAGCGCTTGTCGGCACGGGCGTAGTTGTCGGCCAGAAAGATGCCGACATGGCCGTCCGCATCCCGCACCTCATAGGCGCGGACATCCGGGTGGTAGACCGGCAGGTCCGGACGCGGCGTGAAGGTGAGACCGAAGAGCTTCGTTGCCGTATCAAAAATAGCGTTCTGCAACCGGTCCAGGACGAAATAGGGTTTCAGCTCGGTTTCGTCGAGCGCGTAGTCAGCCAAGCGTACCTTCTCGGCGTAGTAGCGCCAGTCCCAGGGGGCGAGCGCCTCGTTGGAGCCTTCCGCGCGGGCCGCGGCCTGCAGCCGGTCCCGCTCGACGGCGGCCTTGCGTTTCGCGGGCTCCCAGACCTCGGCAAGCAGCGCTTCCGCGGCGGCCGGGGTTCCGGCCATGGCGTCGGCCAGCCGGAACTCCGCGAAGGTCGCGTAGCCGAGCAGTTGCGCACGCTCGGCGCGGAGCGCCAGGATCTCGGGGATGAGAACGCGATTGTCGTGCGTCCCCGCATGCATGCCCCGCGCGATCCAGGCCTCATAGGCCCGGGCGCGCAGATCCCGCCGGACGGAGAAGGTGAGGAAGGGTTCGATGAGGGAGCGAGAGAGGGTGACGGCGTAGCCGGGCAGTCCGCGCTCGGTCGCCGCCTGGGCGGCGCCCGCTCGCACGAAATCGGGCAGGCCTTCCAGATCCTCCTCCGCCAGCGGCAGCGCCCAACTCTTCTCGTCATGCAGCACATTCTGGCCGAAGGCGGTGTGCAGCGCCGCGAGGCGGCTGGAAATCTCCGTCATGCGCGCCTTTCCGGCAGCGTCCAACCCGGCGCCACTGCGGATGAGGTTCAGATGCATCCGCTCCAGCAGGCGCATCTGGTCCTCTTCCAGGCCCAGCGTCGCGCGCTTCACGTGAAGCGCGTCGATGCGCGCGAAGAGCGCCGGATCGAGTGCGATCTTCATGCCGTGCTGGGCGAGCTTGGGCGCCAGATCACGATCGAGCGCCTCCAGCGCTTCGCCGCCGAGACTGCTGACAAGATTATAGAAAACGGCGCTGACGCGGGAAAGCGCCCGGCCGGAGCGCTCCAGCGCCTCGACCGAATTGGCAAAGCTCGGAGCGGCCGGATCCGTGGCGATGGCCGCGATCTCGGTCAGGTTTTCTTCCATCGCAGCCGCGAAGGCCGGCGGAAAATGATCCGGCCGGATCAGATCGAAGGGCGGGACGCCAAAGGGGGTCGTCCAGCCGGCAAGGAGCGGGTTATCCTGGGTCATACGACACAGTCGGGCAGAAGCGGCTCCCGGGGTCAAGCCATAGGGTGCCCTTCGCGTCGTAGCTGACTGAAGGCGAAACAGGCGTGTTCAATCTCATCTACCTGCCACAACCCCTCACCATGATCGTCACCATGACGGTGGTGGTACTGCTCGCCTGCCTCAACTATACGGTCATCTGGTTCCAGAACCGGGCCGAGGCCGCCATGCCCTGGATGATCGCGGCCTCGTTGATGAGCGGCGCCGCCTTCTTGGCCCGTGCCTTCCTGCCCAGCACCGCGGGCATTGACGTGGCGAATCCGGCTATCCTTCTCGGCCTTGCCTGCGTCTGGACCGGCTGCCGCCGGCTGGACGGCAAGCCCACGATCTGGCTCGGCCTCGTCGCCGCCTTCGCGATCTGGCCGCTCTGCGCCGTCGTGCCGGGTTTCATCGCGAACGGCGCCGCCCGTTTCGCGGTCTCCTACCTCGTCGCCGCACTCCTGATAGTCCTCGCCCTATGGGCTTTGCGAACCAAGCGCCGCATCCGACCTGGGCGCCGCTTCGCGATGATACTCCTCGGCGTGGAGGGCACGGTCTGCACGCTCTGGGGTCTGGGGCAACTCGCGACCCTGGCCGGCTTCGCCGATCTTGGCGGCATCGCTGTCAACCTTCCCTTCTCCGCCCTCACCATCATGAGCTTTCATCTGATCCTGAGTTTCGCCTTCGTGGCGCTGGTGAAGGAGGAGTCGGAGCGTCGCCACATCAAGGCAGCACAGCTGGACCGGCTGACCGGCCTGGGCAACCGCCGTCGGCTGGACGCCCAGCTGGAACAGGCGACGTTTGAAGCGCGAGCCAGCGGCGGCGCGCTGTCCGTCATCATGATCGATGTTGATCACTTCAAGGCCTACAACGACCGCTACGGCCATCCTGCCGGCGATGCCTGCCTGCGCGCAGTCGCCGAGAGCCTCGCCGCCTGCCTCACGCGGCGGGGGCAGGAGGTCATGCGCTATGGCGGAGAGGAATTTACCATCCTGCTGCGCGGCGCGGAGGAGGCGGAAGCCTTCGCGATCGCCGAAACCCTGCGCCAGGCCGTGCGCGCGATGAATACGTCGCATGAGGACTGCGCAGGCGGCATCGTCACCATCAGCCTTGGTGTTGCGACCGCACATGGGGCGGAGACGGACGCTTTCGCTCTCGTCGCCGCGGCAGACCGCGCGCTCTATCGCGCAAAGGACGATGGCCGGGACAGGACGATCCTCTACCGGCCAGGCTATGCGGCCGAACATCCGCTGGAAGAAGGCCGCATCAGGATGAGCCCGGGCCTCGCCCCCTGACGCGGGAGCATCGCCCAACAAAATTGCAAAAGAGGACTAGCCGCGCCGGGCCCGACGTGGCCTGATACGCAGGCGTGCCCGGCAAGGTCGGCCTCATCCAAGATGACGACCAAAAAGAAACAATAAGGGGAGAGACATCATGGAGCGGCGTTCCGTTCTCGGCGGCTTGGGCCTTGGCCTGGCTGGGGTAGCCTCACTGGCAGTCCCGGCTCGCGCAGCCGGCAAATCCTTCACGGTTGCCCTGATACCCGGCCTCACGACCGACGCTTTCTACATCACCATGCATCGCGGCGCTGCGGCGGCGGCGAAGGCGCTGGGCGTCGATCTCGTCTTCCAGGGGGCACCCGAATTCAATCCGGTGCAGCAGGTGCCGGTGCTGGATGCGGTGATCGCACGCAAGCCCGATGCCCTGCTGATCGCACCAACCGACAAGGTGCAGCTGATCAAGCCGCTGCAGGCAGCCTACCGCGCCGGCATTCCGGTCATCACCGTCGATACCTATATCGGCACCGGCGTCTATCAGACCGGCAGCGGTGATGCTGATTTCCCGCTCTCCTACATCGCCTCCAACAATACCCTCGGCGGCCAGATGGCGGCGCGGGCGCTGGCCAAGGAATTGGGAGGGAAAGGCAAGGTCTACGTCTCCAACATCCAGCCCGGCGTCTCCACGACCGACGAGCGCACGGCGGGTTTCATCGCTGAGATGAAGAAGGAGTTTCCAGGCATTACCGTGCTGCCGACGCAGTTCAATGATGACGATGCGAACAAGGCGGCCTCCCAGGCGCAGTCGGTGCTCGCCCGTAATTCGGATCTCGCGGGCGTCTTCGGCGCCAATCTGTTCTCCGCTATGGGGGCGGCGAACGGCATCCAGCAGGGCGGCGCCAGCGGCAAGGTCAAGGTTGTCGCCTTCGATGCGCCGCAGACCATCATCGGCAATATCAAAAGCGGTCTGATCGACATGGCAATCGCCCAGCATCCGGCGGAGATCGGATGGTTCGGCGTGGCGGCCGCCTACGCACACTTGACCGGGCAATCTATTCCCCCCGCGATCGCCACCGGTTTCACGATCATCGACAAACAGAACGTCGATGACCCGGCGATACAGAAATTCGTCTATTCGGCGTGAGTGTGACGGCTTCCACGCGCGCGGCCCCGGGCAAACCCCGGGGACAGCGCACCCTGGCGGCGCTGGCCGCCGCCCGGGCCTGGATCTTCCTCATCCTGCTCGTTGTCGTCTTCGAGATCTGGTCGCAGATCGCCTATGGCACGACCTTCATCTTCAGCAGCTTCAACATCCGTTCCATTGCCGTCTTCGCCGTCGCCCCGGTGCTGCTCGGCCTCGGCCAGACGCTGGTCATCATCTCGGGCGGCATCGACCTCTCGGTCGGCTTCACGATGGGTTTCGCTGCCGTCATCGCGGCGCATGTGGCCAATGGCGTGGGGGCTGCCGCCGGCCCCGGGATCGGCCTGCTCACCGCCATCGTGGTGGCACTCGGCGCCACGATGGTGCCAGGATGGATCAACGGCGTACTGGTGGCCCGCCTGCGCGTGCCGCCGTTCATCGGCACACTCGGCATGTATGGCGTGGCGCGGGGGGCCGCCTATCTCTTCGCCGGCGGCACGACGGTGCCGGTGCAGAACAACTGGCTGACCTGGCTCGGCAATGGGCGCATCCTCGGCATCCCTGCTCTCGTCATCATCGCCGTCATCGTCGTCGGCATCTTCCACTACCTGCTCTCGGAGACGCTGTTCGGCCAATACACCTATGCGATCGGCGGCAATCGGCAGGCGACGCTCCGGGCCGGCGTCAATGTCCGCCGCGTCACCATCATCCTCTATGTGCTGTCAGCGCTGACGGCAGGGATCGACGGCATCCTCTACACCGGCCGCTTTGCGGCGGGCGCCCCGCAGGCGGGAGAGCCGCTGCTGCTCGACAGCATCGCCGCCGTCGTTATCGGCGGCGCCAGCCTGTTCGGCGGATCGGGCACGATCATCGGTACCATCATTGGCGCGCTGATCATCGCGGTCATTCAGTACGGGCTCGTCTTCCTCAATGTCGAACCCTTCTGGCAGTTCATCGCGGTTGGACTCGTCATCATCGTCTCGGTCCTCGTCGACCAAAGTCAGCGGCGCTTCTCGGGAGGACGCCAGGATGAGTGAAACCGTTCTTGAGACACGCGGCATCTCCAAGCGCTTCGGCGGCGTGCATGCGCTGGAGCGCGTCGATTTCAGTCTGCGCGCGGGCGAGGTGGTGGCGCTGGCCGGCGACAACGGCGCCGGCAAATCGACCTTCACCAAGATCATCTCCGGCGTCTTCCGGCCGAGCGAGGGCGAGATCCACTATTGCGGGCAGCCCGTCTCCTTCGACGGGCCGCAGGCCGCCCGCTCTCTCGGGATCGAGACGATCTACCAGGACCTGGCGCTTGCCGATAATCTCGATATCGGCGGCAATGTCTTCCTGGGCCGCGAACTCACGACGAAGTTTCTCTTCCTCCCGCGCATCGATCGCAAACGCATGCGGGAAGAGGCGGCAAAGGCTGTCTCTGTGCTGGACGTGCATCTGGACCGGCTGGACAGGCCGGTGCGCGCGCTTTCCGGTGGGCAGCGCCAGGCGGTCGCGATCGGCCGGGCCATCCATTGGGACGCCCGCGTGCTGATCATGGACGAGCCGACCGCCGCGCTTGGTGTTCCCGAGCAGCGCAAAGTGATGGATCTCATCCGCTCGCTGAAGACGAAAGGCATCGGCGTCATCTTCATCTCCCACAACCTCGCGGACATGTTTGCGGTCAGCGATCGCATCGTCGTGCTCCGCCGCGGTATCGTCGCGGGCGAGCGGCAGGTGGGCCATGTCGATCCGGAGGAGATCGTGCGGCTGATGGTGGGGCAATGACGCCCAAGGAGGACAGACGGCTTCGGATTGGGGTGCTCGGCTGCGGACCCATTGCGCAGTTCGCGCATTTCGAATCCTGCACCAAGGCGAGCAACGCCGATCTGTACGCGATCTGCGATGTCGCCGAGGATCTGCGAACCCGCATGGCCGCGACCCATGCGCCGGAAAAGACCTTCGCCGAATACGACGCCATGCTGGCGGATCCGGACGTCGAGGCGGTGATCATCGCGACCTCGGACGCCTTCCATGTACCGGCAAGCCTGCGCGCACTCGAAGCCGGCAAGCACGTGCTCTGCGAGAAGCCCATCGGAGTCAGTGTGGAAGAGGTGGAGCAGCTGCGCGATGCGGCGGCCCGCGCCGGGCGCATCCTGCAGATCGGCCACATGAAGCGCTTCGACCCCGGGCTGCAGGCCGCGAAGACCTTCGTCGATACCGAAATGGGCGAGGTCCTGGCGCTGAAGGCCTGGTATTGCGACAGCACCCATCGCTACACCATGACGGATGCGGTGCAGCCGCTGCCGGTGACCAGCAAGCTCGCCCGCAAACCCGGGGGGAATCCGAAAGCCGATCTGCGGCGCTACTACATGCTTGCCCATGGCAGCCACCTGCTCGATCTCGCGCGCTGGCTTTGCGGCCCGATCACCGAGGTGCGGGCAAGGCTGTCAGAACGTTTCGGCGCCTATTGCTGGTTCGTGGACACGACCTTCGCCAATGGCACGCTCGGCCATCTCGACCTCACCGTCGCCGTGCGCATGGACTGGCATGAGGGGCTTCAGCTGTACGGCCAGAACGGCAGCGTCGTCGCCCGGACCTTCAATCCGTGGTATTTTCGCTCCTCGGAAGTGGAAATCTTCCATGAAAAGGATGCGACGGTTCGAAAACCTCTCGGGGCGGACGGGCATTTCTACCGCCGGCAGGTGGAGGGTTTTGCCGAGACGATTCTGACGGGAAAAACCCAGCTCGGCGCGGATGCCGAGGATGGCGTCGCCAATATCCGCGCCATGGTGGCGATCGCGCGCTCGGTCACCGAGGGCCGCGCGGTCAGGCTGGACGAGGTTGCGGGGGCGCTATGAATCGCATCGGGATTTTTGCGAAGACCTTCCCAGGGCAGACGGCTTCGAGCGTGCTCACGGCGGCGCGCGACGCGGGCTACGGCTGCGTGCAATTCAACCTCTCCTGCTGCGGCCTGCCTTCCATGCCGGATTCCCTTCCGGCCGAGTTGGTGGCCGACATCGCCGCAGCCTCGGCGAACACGGGCGTGACCATTGCCGCGCTCTCCGGCACCTACAACATGATCCACCCCGATCCGATGGTGAGAGCACAAGGGCTCGCCCGTTTGCGAGTCCTTCTGTCTCATGCCCGCGCGATGGGCACGAGCCTGGTCACCCTCTGCACCGGCACGCGCGATCCGGACGATCAATGGCGCGCGCATCCGGAAAACGAGGCGCCCGAGGCCTGGGCCGATCTCCTGGTGGAGATGGAGCAGGCGGCCGCGATGGCGGAGGAACTCGGCGTCGATCTCGGCATTGAGCCGGAGCCCGCGAATGTCGTGGGGTCCGCCGCCCGCGCCGCGCGGCTGCTGCGCGAAATCCCTTCGCCCCGGCTACGCATCATCCTCGACCCCGCCAATCTCGCGGCCGGCACCAATGCGGACCAGGACCGGATTTTCGAGAGCGCGGCGGACTTCCTGCACGAGCGTATCGCCCTCGCCCATGCCAAGGACCGGGATGCCGCAGGCGAGGTCGTCCCCCCAGGGCAGGGTATCATCGATTTCCCGCGCTTCTTCGCGCATCTCACCCGCGTCGGCTTTCGCGGCCCCGTCATCACGCACGGAATCGCCCCCGAGGACGCGCCGCAGGTTGCCCGCTTCGTGGCTCAGACGCTCGGATCATGAGGGCGCATCTGCTGGTGGACGATCAGCCGCTCGCCTTCACGGACGAGGGCGAGGGGCTTCCCGTGCTCTTTCAGCATGGGCTGGGCGGGAACGAGGCCCAGGTGCGGGAGAATTTTCCCGAGCACCATCCCGGCATCCGCCGCCTCACCCTCGAGTGCCGCGGCCATGGCGCCTCGCCGCCCGATCCCGCCGGACGCTATGCCATCCGGCTCTTTGCGGAGGACTGCCTGAGGCTCACCGATGCACGACGGGTCGGCCGTTTCGTGGCAGGCGGCATCTCCATGGGGGCGGCGATCGCCCTGCACCTCGCCTGCCACTATCCGGAACGGGTCTCCGCCCTCATCCTCGCCCGGCCCGCCTGGCTCTTCGCGGCCTCGCCGGACAATCTCCGCGCCTATGCCGAGGTCGGCCGCCTGCTGCGGGAGGCGGGACCGGCACGGGGCCGCCTGCTGTTCGATGAGAGTGAAACGGCTGCCGAATTCGCCCAAACCGCACCCGGAACGCTGGCGAGCCTGCGCGGCTTCTTCGACCACCCTAACCCGGGTGATCTCGCGCGTCTGCTCGAACGCATCGCGGCGGACGGGCCCGGTATTTCGGAAGCCCAAGCGGCCATGCTCGCTTTACCCACCCTGGTGATTGGCCACCGGGTGGACCAAGCGCATCCTTGGCACTGCGCGGAAGCGCTGGCCGCGACGATCCCCCACGCCCGGCTGGTCGAGATTCCGCCCAAGGCGACGGAGCCCGAGGCCCATCGCGCGGCCTTCCGGTCGGCGGTCGGCCGCTTCCTGGACGATCTCCATGCGTGATCAACAACATAGAAGAGGCAAACCGACATGCCCGCGCCGAACTGGCTGGACCTTCTGCCGCGCCGGCGGCTGATTGCGGAATATTCGATCTGGTCCGGCGATCTTGCCCATCTTGCCCAGGATGTCGCCCGCACCGACGCCTTCGCGGACCTCTATCACGTGGACGTGGCGGACGGACATTTCGCGCCCGCTTTGCTCTTCTTCCCCGATCTCGTGGCACGCCTCCGGCGTCTCACCGGGCGGCCCTTCCATGTCCACCTGATGGTGGCCGACGACGTGCTTCTCAGCCAGATCGACCAGTTCGCCGAAGCGGGCGCCGATCTCATCTCGGTCCATGTCGAGAACGAGGCGGTGCTTCCCGCGGCACTCGACCGCATCCGCGAACACGGCATCAAGCGCGGCCTCGTGCTGAAGCTCGAGACGCCGGTGGCACGCCTCGAACCCCTGCTGGGCGCCGTGGACTTCGTGACCTTGCTTGGCACCGCGATCGGCGTGAAGGGTCAGGGACTGTCGGCGGATGCCTGCCCGCGCCTGCGTGCGGTGCGCGGGATGATCGCGGCGGCTGGGCTCGGCGGATCAGTCATCCTGGCAGCGGACGGCGGTATTCGGGATAATACCGTGCCGGATCTCGCCCTGGCGGGCGCGCAGACGGTGGTGATGGGCTCGCTCGCCTTCGGCGCCCCTGACCTCTCCGAACGCATGCGCTGGCTACACGCTTTGCCGATCGCCTGACCCATGCGCATCGCGATCGGAATCGATCTTGGCGGCACCGAATTGCGGGCGGCGGCAATAGACGAGACCGCCCAGGTTCTACGCCATGCCCGTCTCCCGACCGCGGCCGAGGCCGGTCCCATTGCAATCGTGGAGCAGATAGCCCGCCTTGTGGATAATGTCTCATCCGGCCTGGACCCGACCGGCATCGGCATCGGCTCGCCCGGCCCGCTCGACGCCGCCACGGGCACAGTCATCCACGCGCCCATGCTGCACGGCTGGCGAGACGTGCCGCTTGTCCAGCTCGTCACGGACCGCACGAGCCTGCCGACCTTTCTCGAGAATGACGCCAATGCCGCAGCCTTGGCAGAATGGCGCTTCGGCGCCGCGCGGGGGCTGCGTCACATGGTCTATGTCACCGTCAGCACGGGGATCGGCGGCGGAATTATCATCGACGGGCGACTTCTGCATGGGCACCGAAGCCTTGCAGGAGAGATCGGCCACATGACCGTCACCGAGAACCCCATTCCCTGCGCCTGCGGCGGCTTCGGCTGCTGGGAGTCGCTTGCTTCCGGCAGCGCGCTCGGCCGGAGGGCGAGAGAGGCCGGCTTGCAGGCGGATGGACCGATGACAGCGCGCGTGGTGGCTGAGCGTGCCGCGGCAGGGGACGAGACGGCGCGGCGCCTGATGGCGGAAGAGGCGCGCTATCTCGGCATCGGCTTCGCCAATCTGCTGCATCTCTATGCGCCAGAGATGATCGTGGTGGGCGGCGGGGTTTCGGCCGCCCTGCCGCAGATGGCGGAGGAGATCGCCCGCACGGTCGCGGTGCGGGCGATGCCGGCCTATGCGGATGTGCCGATCCGTGCGGCTGGCCTCGGCACTCAGGCCGGGGTTATCGGCGCGGCGCTGCTCGCCTTGCCCGGATAGAGCTTGTCAGAGACAGACTCTATCCGTTTGGAATGGGGGCTGATTCACGGTTTGGATGACTAGCAGGCGCCCGGATCGTATTTCGCGGCGAAATCGGCCGCGTCCAGCGCCCGGAAATCGGGCAGCGCCGCCTTCAGCCGCGCATGCTCCCACTCCCACCAGGCAATGCGGCGCAGCGCCTCCTCCACCTTTTCCGTCACCCGCCTGCGGATGACGCGTGCGGGATTGCCGGCGACGATGGTGAAAGGGGCCACGTCCTTGGTCACGATGGCGCCCGCGCCGATCGCGGCGCCATCGCCCACGGACACGCCCGGAAGCAGGGTCGCGCCATGGCCAATCCAAACATCGTGGCCGATGGTGACGCGATGCTGCATGCGCCAGGCGAAAATCTCGGCATCATCCTCCGCTGCCAGCCCGTGGGAGCGGCTGCGATAGGTGAAGTGGTGCAGCGTCGCCCGCCAGAAAGGATGATTTGTCGGGTTGATTCGCACATTCGAGGCGATGTTGCCGAATTTTCCGATGTCCGCGTTAAAGACCTGATCGTCCTTCACGAGATAGGTCCAGTCGCCGATGGTACTGTCGAAAATCTCGCAACGCGGACCGATGGCGGTCCAGACGCCGACCTCGGTGTTGCGGATGAGAGCATCGGGGTGCAGCCAGGGCTCCTCGCCCATCTCGCCATCCCCCCGCCAAGGATCGTGATAGTCGCCTTGGTTGATCAGAACCATCAGTCGCAGTCCCCTTTTGCTGAAAGGCGTCAGTCGGTGGCGTGCTGGGCAAAGGGATTGCCACCCGGCCAAAGAGCTGCGGGCACGGCCGGCAGAACGACCGCCCCGTCTCCACCGAAAGCATCGTCATAGCCGGCAACGACATGATCCATATGATGGCGCCAGCCCGCCTGCTGCACGGGGATCGGCGGAAGCAGCGCGCCCGTCTGTAGCCCGGATGCGCTGACGGTCCATGCCTCTCGCCGAATCGGTTCGATGACGGAGAGGCCGAGACCCGAGGCGGGGCCGAGCATCACCTCCGCCAAATCCCGGCAAAGATCGCGTGGCAGAGTGGTGGAGGCTGCTTGAGAGCAGGGCATAAGCATGCCCATCGGCAGGCTCATCAGGACGCCTGCCGAAGCCGGTCCGGTCTGCGCGCCCAGCAGCAACAGCACCGCGACCACGAAGCCTATCCGCATTACCGTCTCCAGTTCGTAACAGCGGAGAATTAGCGCCGCCCGGAGCAGGCCGCCAGTGACTGTCCCATGATTTGAAAGCCGGGGTGCCATCCTTCAAGGCAGGCAAGAAAAAGGGGCGCCGCTTCCGCGACTCCCCTTCCCTGTCCCTGATCCGCCCGTTGCGGCGTGCTGCGCTGTCAGGCGCGGCGGGTCGTCTTCCCGGCAGGCTTGGCAGCAGCCTTGGGCAGCGGCGGCAGATCCTCGTCCAGGATGGTGAGGGTGACCGCGTAGGAGACCTCGCCGTCATCCGTGTCCTTGTCGACCGTACCGATGGTCTCACCCTCGACGGCCACCTCGATCGGGAAGCCCGGCTTCAGCGGCGGCACGATGGTCAGCTTGTCGCTGCCAAGCAGGCGGCGAAGATAGGTCTGTACGCGTTCGATCTCGGCTCCCGTCATCATCCGGGTCCTTTCTGCAATGGGTCTCTGTTCGTCGACGCGCCAGATACCGGATCGTCGCCCAAGATGCCACGCCCCCAGCGCACAACCGAACTGTCCGAGACGGGTCCGGGCGGGTGCCAGCGACCTCTCTTGATCCCGGCGGATACCGGGGCCAGGATGAGGAGATGAGCGAAACCGTGCTCGATCTCAAGGATCTCGTCTGTCCACTGCCCGTCCTGCGGGCGAATCGCGCCATCCGCTCCATGGAGCCGGGTGCGCGCCTGCGCGTGCTCGCGACCGATGCCGCCTCCGTCGCCGATTTCCAGAGCTATTGCCGCGAGACCGGCCATACCCTGGTCTCCTGGAGCGAGGAAGCGGGCGTCTATAGCTTTACCATCAAGCGGCGAGCGGGCGACTGACCGCGCGCCGCCACCACATGTTCAAGGCCTCATTCCAAGAAGGTCCGTGAACGAAACCAAGGGACGAAAAAATGGATTTGGCATTGAAGGGCAAGGCCGCCGTCATTACGGGCGGCAGCGTCGGCATCGGCCTCGCGATCGCGGAAGGCCTCGCGGCAGAGGGGGTTCACCTCCTCCTCTCGGCACGCGATGGCGCGCGGCTTGAGCGCGAGGCCCAACGCATCGCCGCCGCTTTCGGCGTGAAGGTGGAGATCGCGGCCGGGGACGTCTCCGCGCCGGAGGCGGTGGATGCCATCGTCGCGAAGGCGGAAAGCGCCTTCGGCGGGGTCGACATCCTCATCAACAATGCCGGTACCGGCAGCAACGAAACCATCATGGAAGCGCCCGACGACAAATGGGACTTCTATTGGAACCTGCACGTGATGGCGGCGGTGCGCCTCGCCCGCGGGCTGGTGCCGGGCATGAAGAAGCGCGGCGGCGGGGTGATCCTGCACAATGCCTCGATCTGCGCGAGCCAGCCGCTCGGCTACGAGCCGATCTACAATGTCACGAAAGCGGCCCTGGTCATGTTCTCCAAGAACCTCGCCAATGAGGTGGTGGGAGACAATATCCGCGTGAACACCGTTAATCCCGGCCTCGTCCTGACCCCGGACTGGGTGAAGACCGCCAAGGAGCTGACGGCCGGCACGGGCGGTGACTGGGAGGGCCATTTGCAGTCGGTCGCCGATGAATTCGCCCCCATCAAGCGCTTCGCCTCGGCCGAGGAGATCGCCAATCTCTTCGTCTTCCTCTGCTCCGACCGCGCGAGCTACTGCGTCGGCTCCGCCTTCTTCGCCGATGGCGGCATGCTGCGGACGATCTGACGATGAGCGTGCTCCTCCTCACCCACCCGTCCGGCCTTGCCCATGATACGGGGCCGGGCCATCCGGAGCGGATCGCCCGGCTCCGGGCGGTGGCGGGGGCGCTCGCCCATCCGGATTTCTCCGGCCTCATGCGGGAGGACGCACCGGCGGCGACGGAAGCAGAACTCGGCCGCGTCCACCCCCAGGCCTATATCGACCGGGTGCTTGGGACACGGCCGGAACCGGGCCGCTTCGTCCATCTCGATCCGGATACAGTGATGAGCGCGGGCTCGGCCGAAGCCGCGCTGCATGCAGCCGGCGGTGCGATCGCCGCCGTCGACGCAGTGGAAAGTGGGCGGGCCACCCGCGCCTTCGTGGCCACCCGGCCACCCGGCCACCACGCCGAGCCCGCGCGCTCGATGGGCTTCTGTCTCTTCTCGAACGCGGCCATTGCGGCATTGCACGCCCGCGCGGCCCACGGGCGCCAGAGGGTCGCGGTGGTGGATTTCGACGTCCATCACGGCAACGGCACCCAGGCCGCCGCGTGGGAGGATGCCGATTTCTTTTTCGGATCCAGCCATCAATACCCGTTCTATCCGGGGACCGGCGGGGCGGGAGAGAGGGGAGCGCATGGCCAGATCGTCAATGCGCCGCTTGCCGCTGGCCAGGGCCGCGCCGCTTTCGAAACCGCCTGGACGGGTCGTATTCTACCGGCTCTGGATGCCTTCCGGCCAGACAGCATCATCATCTCGGCCGGCTTCGACGCGCATCGCGACGACCCTCTGGCCCAGCTCATGCTCAACGCAGACGATTTTGCCTGGGTAACGGATGCGATTCTGGCGGTCGCCGCCCGGCATACGGAGGGGCGGGTCGTCTCCCTCCTCGAAGGCGGATATGATCTCGATGCCCTGGCGGCCTCCACCGCCACCCATGTGCGACGTCTGCTAGCCGGCTGAACCGCGCTTCTTCCGAAGGAGAATCCCATGCCCGATTCCACCCCTGTGCCTGCCGCCGCGACGAAAGCCGCCTGGGATAAGCTTGACGCTCTGGCGGCTGCCCCCGGCGGCCGGCTGATCACGCCGCTCTTCGAGGCCGATCCGAAGCGCGCCGAAAAATTCTCGGCCAGCTTCGAGGACATGCACCTCGACTTTTCGAAAACCTCGATCAGCCCCGAGGCGATGAGCGGCCTTTTCGACCTCGCCCGCGCGGCGAAGGTTGAAGATTTCATCGCCCGCCTCTTCGCCGGCGAGCCGGTGAACATGACCGAGCATCGCTCGGCGATGCATATGGCGCTGCGCAGCCTGCCCGACGCCGGCTTCCGCGCCATCCTGCCCGACGGCAGCTACGAGGATGCCTCCAAGGTCGCCGCGCATGAGCGCGACCACATGGAGAAGTTCGTTCGCGGCGTGCATGACGGCTCGATCGTCGCGGCCGACGGTAAGCCTTTCACCGATGTCCTGAACATCGGCATCGGCGGCTCCGACCTAGGCCCCCGCATGGTCTCGATGGCGCTGACCTTCGTGCATGGCGCGAAAATCAATCCGCATTTCCTGTCGAATGTCGACGGCCATGCCTTCGCGCAATTCGCCCGCGAGCTCGACCCGGCGCGCACGCTCGTCCTCGTCGCCAGCAAAACCTTCACGACGCTGGAAACGATGACCAACGGCCATGCTGCGCGGGATTGGCTCGCCGCAGCGCTGGGCGAGGATGCCGTGAAGCATCATTTCGCGGCCCTTTCCACCAACCTGAAAGAGACCGGAAAATTCGGCATCCCCGAAGACCGCGTCTTCGGCTTCCGCGACTGGGTCGGTGGCCGCTATTCGGTGTGGTCGGCGATCGGCCTTTCGGTCGCGCTCGCGGCCGGCTGGGATGCTTTCGAGCAATTCCTCGCCGGTGGCCGCGCCATGGACGGGCATTTCCGCTCGACTCCGCTGGAGAAGAACCTGCCCGTGCTGATGGCGCTGGCGGGGATCTGGAATCTCGACGTGCTGCATGCGGCCACACTCTGCATCCTCGCCTATGACGCGCGCCTTGCCCGCTTCCCGGCCTATCTCCAGCAGCTGGAAATGGAGAGCAACGGCAAGTCCGTCCGTCTCGCCGGCGACCATGTGACGCATCAGACCTGCCCCGTCGTCTTCGGCGAGCCCGGCACAGACGCGCAGCACAGCTTCATGCAGTTGGTTCATCAGGGTCCGGCGCTGGTGCCGGTGGACTTCATCCTCGCCGCGGAAGCCGACCACAACCGGCCGGAAGCCCATCGCATCCTGGCCGCCAATGTCTTCGCCCAGGCGGAAGCGCTGCTCGCCGGCAAGTCGCTGGAAGAAGTGACCGATGAGATGAAGAAGGCCGGCGCGGATGAGGAGACGATCAAGCGCGTGGCGCCGCATCGCGTCTTCAGCGGCCAACGTCCCTCCACCACCATCCTCTATAAGAAGCTCGACGCCTACAGCCTCGGCCGCCTGATCGTTCTGTATGAGCACAAGGTCGCGGTGCAGGGCGCGATCTGGGGCATCAACAGCTACGACCAGTGGGGCGTGGAACTTGGCAAGAAGCTCGCCCAGGCGATCATTCCTTCGCTGGAGCCCCACGCCGATCTCGGCCAGCACGACGGCTCGACCACCGGCCTGATGAAGCAGTTCCTGGCGCTGCGCGGCGAGGTCTGACCCGCCACGCGAAGGGCGAGCCGCTTAAAGGCTGCTCGCCCAGCGCATCGCATCAAGCTGCATGCGGTTAAAGGCGGCCAGACTGGCGCTGCTCAGTTCGGCCAGAGCCGCTGCGAGATCAACGCCGTCGGGCTGTTCGCTCGCTTCAACCAGGATGAGCAGCCGCCCGAGTGGCCCCTGGCGATGCAGCAGAGCGTCCGCCAGCGCATCATCCAGATTAAGCATCTTGACGAGCTGGATCATTGACTGGCCGAAAACGGAATCGGCCAGGCTCAGGATGCCGACCATGAAGGCCTGGCCGCGCAGCGCGTTGAGGCCATGCGCCTCCGCCAGATGTTCCATAAGCCGGCCACGAATAGCCGCCGTCTGGACCAACGGATCGGAGCTGATGTCCACCCCGACATGCCCGACGAAGAGCATGACCTGCACGAGGCGTCCGATCTGCTCGCGGCCAAGCAGCAGGATCGCGGTGCGCAGGCTGCTCACCTTGCGCGTCTGCTGCATTGCGCAGGAATTCGCCATGCGGAGAAGGCGCACGGTCAGATCCGGCGCTTCCTTGAGCGCCCGCTCCAGCGCTTCGATGTCCGCATCCGCCTCGAGCAGGCGCAGCAGGTTGACGAGCAGGATCTTCGACGGCCGGACGGCGCGGCCGGTGAGGATGGTGGGCCTGGCGAAGAAATAGCCCTGGAAAAAATCGATGCCCAGCGTGTGGCAGAAGCTGAACTGCGCCTCGGTCTCGACCTTTTCGGCGAGGACCGCGAGACCATGGGCATGTCCCAGAGCCACAAAATCGCGGACCGTCGGCTCGGCCATGCCGGTAATGTCGATCTTCAAATAGGCGAGACAGTCGAAAAGGGAGAGCTGCTCCTTCGTGAGGCGAACGACATCATCGAGCGCCAGAAAATAGCCATCCTCCTTGAGCTGCCGGCAGCGCTCGATGAGCGAGGGGGTGAGTTCGACATCTTCGAGGATTTCGAGAACGATCTGGTCTCGCGGCAGGAGTTCGATCACCTCGCTCATCAGGGCCTCCTCGCAGACATTGATGAAGCCGCGGCGGTCGCCGATCGCGCCCTGAATGCCCAGGGAGAGGAAGGCATTGTTGATCACGGTCGCGGTGGCGACGAAATCATCCACGACCCCTGCGGCATTATGGGTCCCGGAGCGAAAGAGAAGCTCGTAGGCGAAGAGTTCCCGCTTGCGGCCGACGATGGGCTGCCGCCCCAGAAAGAAGGTATCGGCTCCCGTGTTACACGCCGCCGCCGCGCGATGGGGAACGGTCGGGGCCTGCGCGCGATCACTCACTATCCTGGCGTCTTTCCACAGTTCGAGATCGATCCGTTCAAGACCGAACTACCCGAGAGACCTTTGAGATCCGCCCGTAAGCGACAGTGACGACTGAGTCAGTGAGGCGAAGGCATCTCCGTGCTCAAGATTATGCGAAAAAGCTTAAGGGTTTGTTGTTACGACCTCAGACTCGGGGCGCCGTCGGTCCGAAATAGGTGCAATATTCGCCTTCACTGTCGCGATGCACGGCCACGCGGGCGAGACCCCGGCAACGGCCTTCCAGGCGGCGCCAGATCCAGGCCGAGAGATTTTCGAGCGTCGCCGGGCCGATATCCGGCACCTCGTCCAGGAAACGATGATCGAGCCCGTCCCGCGCTTCGGCGAGCAACCGGTCGAAGAGGGCGAGATCGATGATCATGCCGGAAATGGGATCGGGCTCACCCCGGACCGTCACGGTCGCGCGATAGGAATGGCCGTGGATTCGCCGGCTGGGCTCCGCGTCGACGTGCCGTTCCAGCGTGTGGGCGGCATCGAAGCGAAACTGTTTGGTGAGCTCGAACATCAGGCGATTCCAAGAAACTTGTGCGTCTGGAGGCTGAGCCGCCAGCGCGGATGTTGCAGACAATAGGCGACCGCTGCCGCGGTATTGGTGATCCGCTCGTCGCCGTCCATGGGCGAGAGCAGGAAATGACTGAAGGCGAGCCCTTCATAAAGAGAAGGCTCGGCCCCTGCCTGCGGAAAGACGAGCTTGAGTTCGTCGCCATGGGTGACCGCGAGCCCATTGCCCGCCTTGGGGCTGACGCAGACCCAATCGATCCCATCCGGCACGGGAAGGGTGCCGTTGGTCTCGACCGCGATCTCGAACCCCTCGGCGTGCAGGGCGGCGGTCAGCGCCGCATCGACCTGCAGCAGCGGCTCGCCCCCAGTGAGCACCACGAAGGGCGTGCCGCCCGCGCGCGCGGGCCATTGCGCGGCAACCGCCGCAGCCAGGGCTTCAGGGGTGGCGAAGCGGCCGCCGCCCGGCCCGTCGACCCCCACGAAATCGGTATCGCAGAAGCGGCAGGCGGCGGTGGCGCGGTCCTGCTCGCGGCCCGACCACAGATTGCACCCGGCGAAGCGGCAAAAAACCGCTGCGCGGCCGGCATTCCGGCCCTCGCCCTGAAGGGTATAGAAAATCTCCTTGACTGCGTAAGCCATGCTTCGAACCTGATCCTCATCCGGCCCGATCCGGCCGGCGCAGGCACCTAGCCTGTCAGACGTCTTTTAGCGACTCCGCCGGCGGGAGGCTGCCCAGCGATCGGTGCCCAGCGCGCAATTTATGGATCCCCGATACAGCACGGACCGGCCGGTTCGCCGCCTTCGGCATCGAGACGTGCGATCGAGATTAAGCCAGGTGTCGCGGCATAGTCAGTAGAACGCCGTTCTCATGGAGCCGTCTTGGCTTCTGTGGCAGACTCCGCCTCATGCCGCAGATTCGCCTCCTGCCCTCCCATGTCGTGGACCGCATCGCCGCCGGCGAGGTGGTGGAGCGTCCGGCCGCCGCCGTGAAGGAACTGGTGGAGAATGCGCTCGATGCCGGGGCCAGCCGCATCACCGTCTCCCTGCAAGAAGGCGGCATTCGCCGCATCGAGGTGTCCGACGATGGCAGCGGCATGTCCGCCGCCGAGCTTCCCGTCGCTATCCAGCGCCATGCCACCAGCAAGCTCTCCGAGACCGCCGACCTCGTCCATATCACCACCCTCGGCTTTCGCGGAGAGGCGCTGCCCTCCATCGGCGCCGCCGCGCGCCTCGCCATTACGAGCCGGCCGCAGGGTGCCGAAAGCGCCCATAGCATCCGCGTCGAAGGCGGGATCGTGAGCGAGGTGGAGCCTGCGGCTGGCACGCCTGGCACGCGCATTGTGGTCTCCGATCTCTTTTTCGCGACGCCGGCGCGCCGTGCCTTCCTGCGCAGCCCGCGGGTCGAGGCCGACCACGCCGAAGCAGTGATCCGCCGCCTCGCCCTCTCCGCTCCCAGCGTCGGCTTCCGGCTCGAACATGAGGGACGGACGATCCTCGACCTTGCCCCAGCCGACCGGCGCGGCCGGCTCGCGGCGCTGCTCAGCACGGATGAGGCGGAAGCACTGGTATCCGTCGAAGCCGAGCGCGAGGAGGTCATCCTCTCCGGCTTTGCCGGGGCGGCCGCCACCCACCGCGCGACCGGTGCCGCCCAATATCTCGTGGTGAACGGGCGGCCGGTGATCGACCCGGTGCTGAAGACGGCGCTGCGCGTCGCCTATTTGGAGGTCATTCCGCGCGGGCGCTTTCCCGTGGCTGGGCTCTGGCTCGACCTGCCACACCGGGCGGTGGACGTGAATGTGCATCCGGCCAAAACCGAACTTCGCTTCCGCGATGCGGAGCGCATTCGCGGCCTCCTTATCAGCGCGTTGCGCGCGGCCCTTTCCCGCCCCGCCGTGCTGCAATACCAGCCACGCGCGGCCTTGCGCGGCTATGGCCGAGCCGCCAACGCCTATGCCGATCCCGCAGCCCCGCCGGCGCCCGCCTATGACGGCCCAGCGGCCCGTTGGACCGAGCCAGGCATCACGGACACGCTCGAACGACCGGCCAGCATGCTGGCCGAGACCCAGTTGCCGCTGGACGCATCCCCCTTCGCCCGCAGCATTCCGCGGCCCGAAGCCGTGGCGCCCCCCGCGCCCCACCACCCGCTCGGTGCCGCCGTCGCCCAAGTGCTCGATACCTATATTATAGCGGTCGCCGCGGACGGAACGCTGATCCTGGTCGACCAGCATGCTGCCCATGAACGCCTGACCCATGAGGCGCTGCGCGAGCAGGTGGCGGGGCCAGCAGGTCCCCGCAGTCAACCGATGCTACTGCCCGCCGTGATCGATCTGACCCAGGCGGATGCAGCGCGGTTGGCCGAGGCCGCCCCCGACCTCGCCCGTCTCGGCCTCGAGATCGAAGGCTTTGGACCAGGGGCAATCATGGTGCGCGCCCTACCGGCGGTGCTTGGGCTCGCCGATCCGGCACCGCTGCTGCGCGACATCGCCGACGAGCTCGGCGAACTCGGCGAGACCACGGCGCTCTCGGAAAAGCTCGATGCCGTCGTCGCCCGCATGGCCTGTCACGGCAGCATCCGCGCCGGGCGGCGCTTGAACGAGGCCGAGATGAACGCGCTGCTGCGCCAGATGGAACAGGTGCCGCGCGCCGCCACCTGCAGCCACGGACGACCCACCTTCCTCAAGATGAGCCGCGCCGAGATCGAGACTCTGTTTGGCCGACGCGGCAATTGACCGGGCTTCCATGCGCATGAGGCATGGCGGATCGGAAAAGCGAAACTTGCACGAAATCGTGTGCGGACCCATCTCGGTGCCATGAACACATCCCCATCGCCGCACGATCCCATCGGTTGGCACGGCACAACCATTCTCAGCGTCCGTCGCGATGGCCAGGTGGCCATGGGCGGCGACGGTCAGGTGACGCTCGGCCAGACCGTCATCAAGGGCAATGCGCGGAAAGTCCGCCGCATCGGCAACGGCCAGGTGATCGCCGGCTTCGCGGGTGCCACGGCTGACGCCTTCACCCTGCTCGAACGCCTCGAAGCCAAGCTCGAGCGCTTCCCCAACCAGCTCGAACGTGCCTGCGTCGAGCTTGCCAAGGATTGGCGGACGGACCGCTACCTGCGCCGTCTGGAAGCCATGATGATCGTGGCCGACCGCGACCACTCCTATACGCTCACCGGCAATGGCGACGTGCTGGAGCCCGAAGACGGCATCATCGGCATTGGCTCGGGCGGCAATTACGCGCTCTCCGCCGCCCGCGCGCTGGTCGACGTGCCTGATCTTTCCGCGGAGGAGATCGTCCGCCGCTCGATGAAGATCGCCGGCGACATTTGCGTCTATACCAACCACAGCCTTGTCGTTGAGACGATCTGACCGCATTCTTCGATCGTCTTCGGACGAGGCTTGAACATTTCAGGCTGCGACCGGTTGCCGCCGAGCGGGACCGGGAAGCGGCGCTAGGATGAATATCTATGGAAGTCCCTACCTATTCCCCGCGGGAGATCGTCTCCGAACTCGACCGCTTCATCATCGGCCAGGGTGACGCGAAGCGTGCCGTCGCCATCGCGCTGCGCAACCGCTGGCGCCGCCATCAGGTGCCGGAGGGCATGCGCGAGGAAATCGTCCCCCGCAATATCCTGATGATCGGCCCCACCGGCTGTGGCAAAACGGAAATCGCCCGCCGCCTCGCCAAGCTCGCCCAGGCGCCCTTCCTCAAGGTCGAGGCCACGAAATTCACCGAAGTCGGCTATGTCGGCCGGGATGTGGAGAGCATCGTGCGCGACCTCGTCGAGGTCAGCATCAACATGATGCGCGAGGCGAGCCGCCGTGACGTGCAGGCCAAGGCCGAGCTGTCGGCTGAGGAGCGCATCGTCACCGCCCTGGTGGGCGAGGGTGCGGCTGCCGACACGCGCTCCAAATTCCGCCGCATGCTCAGGAACGGCGAGTTCGAGGAGAAGGAGATCGAGGTCTCGGTGGCCGACGCGCCGCCCAATGCCGTCGGCCAGATGGATATCCAGCCCGGCCAGGCGATCAATCTCGGCGATATGATGAAGGGCATGTTCGGGCGTCCGGCGCAGGCGAAGAAAATGACGGTCGGCAATGCCCGCCGCGCGCTGGAGCGCGAGGAGGCGGACAAGCTGCTCGACAACGATCAACTCATCAAGGATGCGGTCCATCACGCCGAGAATAACGGCATTGTCTTCCTGGACGAGATCGACAAGATCTGCGCGCGATCGGATGGCGGCTTTCGCGGCGGGGACGTCAGCCGCGAGGGCGTGCAGCGCGACCTGCTGCCGCTGATCGAAGGCACGGTCGTCAATACCAAGCACGGTGCGGTGAAGACCGACCATATCCTCTTCATCGCCTCCGGTGCCTTCCATGTGGCGAAGCCCTCGGACCTGCTGCCCGAACTGCAGGGGCGTCTGCCCATCCGCGTTGAGCTGTCGCCGCTCTCGCGCGAGGATATGCGCCGCATCCTGACCGAGCCCGAGCACTCCCTGCTGAAGCAGTATGTGGCACTGATGGGCACGGAGCAGGTTTCGCTCGACATCACCGAGGATGCGATCGACGCCGTCGCCGAACTGGCCGCCGACATCAACGACCGCATCGAGAACATCGGTGCACGCCGGCTCTCGACCGTGCTCGAGAAGCTTTTCGAGGAGATCAGCTTCACGGCCTCCGACCGGCCGGGCGAGACGGTGACGGTCGATGCCTCCACCGTGCGGGATCGCGTGGCGCCGCTCGCGGCGCGCGGCGACCTCAGCCGGTTCATCCTGTGAGCGACCAGCCATGACCGGTGCCGATCCCTTTGTGGTTCCGGAGGAGGAGACGGCGGCCGATGCCGTCTCCGCCATCGGGGACGAGCTCGGCATTTTCGACGAGTGGATGGAGCGTTACGGCTACATCATCGAACTCGGCCGCAAGCTGCCGTCCTTTCCGGAGGACTGGGCGGATGACGCGCATCGCGTGCCCGGCTGCCAGAGCCGGGTCTGGATGGAGGCGGTGAACCGCGAGGGCCGCCTTTTCTTCGCCGGCATCTCCGATGCCGCCATCGTCTCCGGCCTCGTCGCCCTGCTCCTGCGGGTCTATTCCGGCCGGACGCCAGGTGAAATCCTGGCGACCGACCCTATTTTCCTGAAGGAGCTGGGACTGATCGAGGCGCTCTCGACCAATCGGGGCAATGGCATTGCCGCCATGGCACGCGCAATCCGCGCACGTGCCGCGGCGGAGCAGACGGAAGCCGCCTGAGACAGTCCTTCGCTCTGGTGTCGGGCACCGATCCGGCTATCCTTGAACGGATTCGCAAAGGAGCGTCGGATGACGGGCAAGCGGCGGTTTGGACTTTTGATGATGGTCGCCTTCGCGGCGGGAGGGGCGACCGCGACCGCCTTGGCAGAGGAACCGCATCTCGCCCGCGCCCTCTCCGCCTTGGGCGATGCCCGCGATGACCTCTCGGCAACGCATGACAACAAGGATGGTCATCCGAAAGCGGCGATGGCGCTGATCGACCGTGCGGTGGCCGAGATCCGGGCGGTCGGCCAATGATCCGCGGCACGGCGCTGAAGGGCGCACTCCTTGGCTTCTCCTTCGTGGCCGGCAGCCTGCTCGCCGGCTGCGCGCTGCACCATCAAGGCCATATGAATTCCGCGCTGGATGCGCTGAACGTCGCCGCTGCCGAACTCGGCCAGACGCCCCCCGACAAGGCCGGCCATGTTGCCTCCGCGCTGAAATATACTCAGGCCGCGATCACCGAGGTCGAGGTCGGCATGTCCTACAAGATCAAGACCGGCCAGCAGCCCGACCCGGCCAATTGAACTCTGATCGATGCCAAAGGAGCATGCGCGTTGAACCCCTTCCGTCTGGATTCCCAGGTGCTGGAGTTCGTCCGCCAGACCGAGAGTTTCAGTGCGGATCTCCCGCCCGATCCGCCCCTCGCCGATATCCGCGCTGCCTATGACCGCATGTGCGCCTCCTTCGCGCAGGCCCATCCGGCCGGCCTGCAGGCGAAGAACGGCGCGCTTCATGCCAAGAACCCCGACCGGGTTCTCGCCGTGCGCAGCTATGCGACGCCGGAGGCGGTGCCTGGCCGCGTCGTGCTCTATTTCCACGGTGGCGGTTTCGTGGTGGGCGGGCTCGAGAGCCATGACAGCATCTGCGCCGACCTCGCCGCGGGCGGCGATGTGGCGCTCGTGGCGCTCGACTACCGGCTGTCACCCGAACACCACTTTCCGGCGGCGCTCGACGATGCCGAAGCCGCCTACGAGGATCTGCTCGATTCCCATCAGCGGGTGATCGTGGCAGGGGACAGCGCCGGCGCGACGCTCGCCGTGGCACTCTGCCTACGGCTGCGCGCGAAGGGTCGGCCGATGCCTTGGGCGCAGCTCGTCATCTATCCTATGCTGCATCCGGATTTTCGCCGCGCCCTTGGCGGCCCGAAGCAGAATGCGCCGCTGCTGCCCGCGAACAGCCTGGAATTCTATGTCTCCGCCTATCTCGGCAAGACCCCGGGCGTCATCACCGACCCCGAGATCATGCCGCTGGCGGCACGGGAATTTTCCGGACTGCCGCCTGCCGCGGTCTTCGCGGCCGAAGCCGACCCGCTCGCCCAGGACTCGCATGACTATGCGGCGGCATTGAAGGAGAGTGGGGTCGCGGTGGTGCTGCATGCCGGCCACGGCCTCGTGCACGGTTATCTACGCGGCCGCACCGTCAGCGATCAGATCGCCATGGCCTTCTCCGCCATCGTTTCGAGCCTGCATGGTTTTGCCCATGGCGGCCGGGCCTGACGGTGCGCCCCGCAGCCCTGGAAAAGCGTTTGACTTCCTCCGCCCAGGCTCTGATTCTGAGGAAAACCGGCGGAAAGAAGCCGGACTGGTCATGAGCGCCGAAAAAGGCGCCGCGAATGCCGGAGGAGATCCAAGATGCCCGACCATGCGAGCCATTCCATCCATCCCACATCGCCGCGCCTGACCGAGAGCGCCCGCCGGGCTGCCGCCCTGCGCGCGAATGCCGCGACCAACGCCGAGGATTTCTGGAAGGGCGAGGCGCTGCGCCGGGTCGCCTGGTTCCGCGAACCGACCAAGGCCAAGAATACGAGCTTCGAGGGGGACGTCTCGATCAAATGGTTCGAGGACGGAACCCTGAACGCCACCGTTTCCTGTCTCGACCGGCATCTGGAAACGCGACCCGACCAGACCGCGATCATCTGGGAGGGCGATGAGCCGGGCAGCCAGGCTTCCATCACCTATCGCGAGCTTCACGCCCAAGTCTGCAAGCTCGCCAATGTCCTGAAGGGCCTTGGCGTCCGCAAGGGCGACCGGATCACGATCTACATGCCGATGGTCATCGAGGCGGCGGTCGCCATGCTCGCCTGCGCGCGCATCGGCGCCGTCCATTCCGTGGTCTTCGGCGGCTTCTCGCCGCAAAGCCTCGCCGGCCGCATCCTGGACTGCAAGTCGAGCCTCGTCATTACCGCCGACGAGGCCCGCCGCGGCGGCCGCCGCGTACCGCTCAAGGGCAATACGGATGAGGCGCTGAAACAGTGCCCGGGCGTGACCCATGTTCTCGTCGTGCGCGTGACCGGCGCCGAGGTTCCGATGGTCGAGGGGCGCGATCATGACTATGGCGCGCTGATGGAGACGGCCTCCGCCGATTGCCCGGCCGTGGAAATGGCGGCAGAAGACCCGCTGTTCATCCTTTATACCTCCGGCAGCACCGGCAGCCCCAAGGGCGTGCTGCATACGACCGGCGGCTACATGGTCTGGGCGAGCCTGACTCATGAACTCGTCTTCGACTACCGGCCCGGCGAAATCTACTGGTGCACCGCCGATGTCGGCTGGGTAACGGGCCACACCTATATCGTCTATGGGCCGCTCGCGAATGGCGCGACGACGTTGATGTTCGAAGGCGTGCCGACCTATCCGGACAGCGGCCGGCTGTGGGAAGTGGTCGACAAGCACAAGGTCGAGATTTTCTACACCGCGCCCACCGCGATCCGCGCCCTGATGCGGGATGGGGATGCACCGGTCAAGCGCTCCAGCCGCGCGAGCCTGCGCGTGCTCGGCAGTGTCGGCGAACCGATCAACCCGGAAGCCTGGGAATGGTATTCCACGGTCGTAGGCGACAACCGCTGCCCCATCGTCGATACCTGGTGGCAGACCGAAACGGGCGGCATTCTCATCAGCCCGGTTCCAGGCCTCTCGCCCTTGAAGCCGGGCTCGGCGACCCTGCCGCTGCCGGGTGTGAAGCCTGTCATCGTCGATGCCAACGGCACCGTGCTGGAAGGGGAAGCCGACGGGCATCTCTGCCTCGCCGACAGCTGGCCCGGCCAGATGCGCACCGTCTTCGGCGACCACGACCGCTTCATCAAAACCTATTTCAGCACCTACAAGGGTCTCTATTTCACCGGTGACGGCGCGCGCCGCGACGCTGACGGCTATTACTGGATCACCGGCCGCGTCGATGACGTGATCAACGTTTCCGGCCATCGCATGGGCACGGCGGAAGTGGAGAGCGCGCTCGATTCCCACCACGCCGTGGCGGAATCGGCCGTCGTCGGCTTCCCGCATGACGTGAAGGGCCAGGGGATCTATGCCTATGTCACGTTGAAACGCGGCGTGGAGCCCACCGATGCGCTGCTGAAGGAACTCGCGGGCTGGGTGCGCAAAGAAATCGGACCGATCGCCGTGCCGGACTCTATCCAGTGGGCGCCGGGCCTGCCAAAGACCCGCAGCGGCAAGATCATGCGGCGTATTCTGCGCAAGATCGCGGCCAATGAAGTGGATAGCCTGGGCGATACCTCGACGCTCGCCGATCCGTCCGTGGTGGACGATCTCGTCGCCAACCGCAAAGCCTGAACGACTGATCGGTTCAGATTGAATTGCAGACGCGATTCAATCTGAACCGCAAATCCGTTGAGTTAACAACCATACGGATTTAGGTCTGCTGTGCCAGACCGTCGGTCAATCTCTCCGCGATCCGGCTCTGGGACGCCCGTGCGATGCCGGGCGGTTGCCCTGTTACGCGCTTGAAGGCGCGGCTGAAGGCAGCCTGCGAGGCATAGCCGAGGCGATGAGCGACGGCATCGATCGGCACGTGTTCGCTGCCGATCCATTGGGTCGCCAGGCGCATGCGCAACTCCGCCGCGTAGCGCAGCGGCGTCACGCCGGTGACGGCGTGAAAGCGCTCCGCGAAGACCGAGCGGGAACTGCCGGTCTCTGCCGCGAGGTCGGCCAGGGTCCAGTTGCGGCCGGGATCGCGATGCAGCGCCGCGATGGCCCCGGCAAGGCGCGGATCGCGCAAGGCTTGAACCAGGCCAGAGGCGCCGTCGCAGCCGCATTCCACCCAGCCACGCACAATGATGGCCGACAGGACATCGGCGAGCCGCGCCAGAATCCCGGCGAAGCCTACCCGCCTGCCGCAGACTTCACTCTCCATGGCTTTCAGGATCGGCAGCACTTCGGGGTGACGCTCCGACAGCGTGCCGACGATCATGGCTTCCGGCATCAGGCGGACGAGGCGCTGCATGCCGCCGAGATCGAATTCCATATCGCTACTGAATATGACGGTGTTGTCCGGGCAGCCCGGCTTGCCGGCGCAAGCGTGGATCTCGGACAACGCGTCGCAGACCGGCTCATTCGCGAAGCTCGCGATATCGCGGCCGGGCAGATCGACGGCGGAGAGCAGTTCATGCCCTTCGCCATGGGGCAGAAAGACAGCAGTGCCGGCCGGCAGATGGGAGATCGCGCCGGTTACGCCGCGCAGAAAGGCGGTGCCGCTGACAACGACATGCAGATGGGCGCGGTGCGAGGCATCGCCGAAGCCGAGGCCGAACGGTGGGGTCACTTCGATCCGGCGATAGGCAATGCCGCGCAGCCGCATGCCGAGCAGGAGTTCGCTCATGAGGTCCGGGCAAGGCGGAGGCGGGATGGGAGAACTCATTGCGATCGGACCTTCGATCAAAAATCTAGGATTTTATATCATAGTTAGTCCAGACTGGCCAGTGTATCCTCTGCTCAATCGTATGAACTGAGGTCTTTTGTTATGAGCGATTATGCAGAGCGAGGCTGGCCCACGGCGCTGCCGGAAAAGGCGGCCTGGCCGGCCGTCTTCTCCCTGACGCTTGGTGTCTTCAGCCTGGTCACCGCCGAATTCCTGCCCGCAAGCCTGCTCACCCCGATGGCCTCGGGGCTCCATGTGACCGAGGGGCTGGCCGGCCAGGCGGTGACCGCAACCGCCGTCGTCGCGCTGGTCGCGGCCCTCCTCGTCGCCGTCGTCACCCGCGGCCTGGACCGCCGGCTGGTCATGATGGGCTTTTCGCTGCTGCTCATCGCCTCCAACCTGCTGGTGGCCATTGCCCCCAATCTGCTCCTGCTGCTGCTCGCGCGCGTGCTGCTTGGCATCGCGTTGGGCGGCTTCTGGAGCATGGCAACCGCCGTCGCCATCAGGCTCGTACCCCCTCCCCTGGTGCCGCGCGCGCTTTCCATCCTGTTCAGCGGTGTCTCGGTCGCGACTATCGTGGCAGTGCCGCTCGGCAGCTATCTCAGCGGGCTCTACGGTTGGCGCAGCGTCTTCTTCTTCGCGGCGGCGATCGGTCTCGTCACCCTGCTTTGCCAGATGGCCTTTCTCCCGCGCCTTGCCTCGAACCACGCGGCCCGCCTCGAAACCCTGGTCGAGGTGCTGATGCGGCCGGGTATGCGGCTCGGCGTGCTTTGCTCCGTGCTCGTTTTCGGCGGTCATTTTGCCCTCTTCACCTATGTCCGTCCCTTCCTGGAGACCATTGCCGGGGTTGGCGCCAATGGCATCGCGCTGCTGCTGCTCGGCTTTGGCCTGGCCAATTTCCTCGGCACCATGCTTGCCGGCATCCTGCTGGAGCGCAGCCTGCGCCTGACGCTGACCGTGGCGCCGCTGGCGATCGGCGCCGTCGGGCTCGGGCTTGCCGTCCTGCCGCTCGGCCTGCCCGCCCATGCGGCGATGGTGGCGCTCTGGGGCATGGCCTTCGGCGCGGTACCCGTTGGCTGGTCGACCTGGATGGCCCGTTCGGCGCCGGATGAGACCGAAAGCGGCGGCGGCATTCTGGTGGCGGCGGTGCAGATCTCCATCGCCGCCGGCGCGGCCCTGGGCGGGTCGATCTTCAGCTTCAGCGGCGTGATCGGCGTCTTCGCGACTGGCGGGACCGTGCTGCTGGTAACCACGGCGGTGGTTTTCGCCCGGGCGACGCGGAGTCTCCCGCGATAAACACGGGGCGGTCCGATCGAATAGGTTGCTCGGCGAGCCGATCCATGCGCCTTCCAGGCTTGTACGGCGCAGGATGGAAAATTCTCATGGCTCGTCTCTCGATCGGTGACCGCGTCGTGGATGTCAGCGGCGCGCATGAGGGCAAGCTGATCGACATCGACGGTGCGACGGCCTACGTGATGCAGCCCAATGGCGTCGAAATCGAATTTCCGCTCGATAAGCTGAAACCTTACGAAGAGGCGGAAGGGCAGGCATCCCGCAGCTTGCCCGGGCCGGTGCGTGATCAGACACTCACCGCGGCGCAGCGCGCACTCCTCGCCTCCGTCCCGGCTCCGATTCGCGATGCGGTGGCGCAGAGCTACGACAAGGGGGCTGACTCCGGCCCGCGTCAGGCCTTCGCCGCGCTGCCTGATGACAAGAAGCTGGAGACGATACGGATTTACCTGCCGTCCCTCCCGCGGCACCTGCTCAGCCCTCACCTGAAGCTCGTGGTCGCCTTCCGCGATCTCGCCAGAGACACTGGCCCCCGCAGTGAAAGTCGCAAGCCACGGAAGACGTGACCCCGACACCGGAGCGGGGCGACAGAGCCCATAGGGTTTTCGTCCGAGGAACCGGATTGCCGGGGACGGGAAGGCTGTGCATCATCCGCCAATGATCACCGCCTATCTTGCCGGTCCGGATGTGTTTCTTCCCAACGCCGTGGAGCATGCGGCCCGGAAGGTCTCCATCTGTCTGCGCTACGGCATTCGCGGCCTGCCGCCGCTGAACGAGGATATCGCCGCTCTTGCGAGCCTCAGCGAGGCCGAGGCTGGCATCGCCATTTTTCGAAAAGATGTGGAGATGATGGAGGCGGCGGAGATCGTCATCGCCAATCTCACACCCTTTCGCGGCGCTTCCGCCGATTCGGGCACGCTGGTCGAAATCGGCTGGTTCCTCGGGCGGAACCGGCCGATCTTCGGCTATTCCAATAGTGCCACGCTGTTCGACGCCCGCAGCCGCGCGCAAGTGGCAGCCGTGCCGGACCCGATGCCGGGCCTTGCCGTGGAAGGCTTCGGCCTGCCCGACAATCTGATGATCCCAGGCGCCGTGCTGTCCGCGGGCGGTCTGCCCATGGTGCTGCCGAAAGACGGGCAGGATCTGCCTTTCGACGCACTGGACGTCTTCGAGCGCTGCGTGGCGCTGGCCGCCGCGCATCTCGGCCTTAGAGTGTGATCCGTCAGCCGAAGCGGAAACCGGACAACCGCTTGCCGAGCACCACGTCCGCATAGGCGTGGATGGCAGCATCGGCGCCGGCAGCCCCGGCCGCAACCATCAGCGGAATGAGATGCTCCTCCTGCGGATGGCATGCCCTGGCGGCGGGGGCACCTTCCCAACCGATCAAAGCCGCCTCGCGCGCCGCGGAGTCCTGGCAGACCGCCTTGGTGAGCCAGGCATCGAACGCCTCGGAAGCGGCGCCCGCGCGCGGGTCGGTCGTGAAGAAGCCACGCAGGTTATGGTAGCTCATGCCGGTCGCGAGGATGAGGATGCCTTCATCGCGCAGCGGCGCCAGAGCGCGGCCGATCTCGATATGCGCTGCCGGGTCCAGATCCCTCCGCACGGAAAGTTCCACCACGGGAATGGCCGCCTCGGGGAAGGCGACCTTCAGCGGGATGAACATGCCATGATCGAAGCCGCGCTCCGGATCTTCCCTGGTCGGGAAGCCGGCGGCGGAGAGCATGGCCGCCACCTGGGCTGCAAGCTCAGGCGCGCCCGGCGCCGGATAGGTCAGGCGATAGGTGCTTTCAGGAAAGCCGTAATAGTCGAAGATAAGGGCCGGATGAGCCCCGGCGGTCACCGCCAACCCCTCCGTCTCCCAATGACCGGTGACGATCAGGATGGCGCGCGGCGTCTCGACCAGATCGGCCGGAATGCTGCGCAGGAAATCGGCCATTCGGTCCCAGGTACCGGGGCCGCCGGGCGGCGGGTCCATGAAGAAGCAGGGTCCGCCCCCATGCGGCAGGAAATAGGTCGGAAACCTGCCCCCGTCGCTCATGGCGCGGTCTTGTCTGCAACGATGTCGACGGTGACTGTGACATCGAGTGCCACATACTGGGCGCTGCTCCAGGCGCCTTGTCCCACGCCATAATCGGTGCGGACAAGCTGAACCTTACCCTTGGCCGTAGCCCTGTCGCCGCTGATCGTCAGCGTGAAGGGGAGTGCCACCGCCTTGCTGATGCCGCGGATGGTCAGCGTGCCGTCCGCCTCATAGGCGCCCTGGCCGGTCGTCTTGAAGCTCGTCGCCTTGAATTCGGCGGTCGGGAACTTGTCGGCCGCAAACCAGTCCGAGCCCGGCATCGCGCCGTCCTTCTGCTGATCGCCGGTCTTGGCACTCGCGATCGCGATGGTGACATCGGCGTGTCCGGCCGTCGGGTTCGCCGGGTCGAAGACGATGGTGCCGGAGAACTTGCCGAATTCACCGCTGAAGGGCGTGCCGCTCTGGCTGCCGGTGAAGCCGAGATGGCTCTTCGGCGCATCGATGGTCCAGGTCGCGGCATGGGCCGACACGGCGCCGCCGATGAGCAGGGCGGAGGCGAAGCCGAGAGAGCGCAACATCATGATCCGTTCCTCAGGTTGACGGACAAAAAAGGGGTCAGCGTCGGCGGCTCGGCATCATACGCAGCAGAATGCCGTCGCGCTTGATGATGTGATGACGGAAGACCGCCGCGAAATGGATGATCAGGAGGCCGATGAGGATCCAGGCGCCATAGGCATGGACCCAGGCCAGGACATGGCTGACCGCCGCCTTATTGGCGAGATGCGGTAGGACCGGCAGATCCGGCCAGGGGATGAGGCTGTAGAGCACGGTCGGCAGATTGAAGGGCGAGGAGGAAACAACGGCCCAGCCGGTCAGCGGCAGTCCCAGCATCAGGATATAGAGCAGCCAGTGCAGCCCATGGGCGGCACCGCGCTCCACTGCCGGCATGTCGGCCGGCAGCACCGGGGGTTTATGCGTGAAGCGCCAGAGAATGCGGATCACCGCCAGCAGCAGAACCGTGATGCCGATCGACTTGTGCAGCTGAAAGAGTTTGAAAGTCTCCATCGGGCCGATGGTTGCCTGCAGCTGCGTCATCATGAGGCCGATCACGATGAGGGCGAGGATGCCTAAAGCGATCAGCCAGTGCAGCAGGATCGCGACCGCCGTGTAGCGCTCGGGGCTTGCTCCCCGTCCCATAGCCGACATGGCGGTCGCTCCAGTCTTAGGTCTGCTGTTCGAAGGCGCCGCTGAGCAGCAAATGAACCTTGTCGCCGATCAGCGGCTCATAAGTCTTAACACCGAAATCGGCGCGGGAGAGCGTGCCCGTCGCGTCGAAGCCGATCGTATAGGCCTTGTCGAGCGGATTGGTGCCGCCGCCATTGAAGCGCGCGCTCAGCGTCACCGGATGGGTCACGCCGTGGAAGGTGAGGTCACCCTCGATGGTACCGCGGTCGTGGCCCAACACTGTAATCTTGGTCGACTTGAAGGTGACGGTCGGGAACTGAGCGGCATCGAACCAGACCGGACTTTTCAGCTCGCCGTCCAGCTTGGTGTTAGTCGTGGTCACGCTGTCGGTCGGGAAGGAGATATCGAGCGCGCTCTTGGCCGGGCTCTTCGAATCGAAGGTCAGTGTGCCGGAAGCGGAGGTGAAATTCCCGTACCAGGTCGAGAAGCCCATATGGGAAACCGCGAAGACAATGCGAGTGTGATAGGGCTCGACCTTGTAGGTGCCGGCCGGCACCTTGGCCGGGCTGGACGTGACGACCTGTGCAGAGGCCGGAGCCATGGCCGTCACGGCGAGGCCGGCAGCGAAGGCGCTGCCGAGCAGAAGATGGCGGATCATCGGAAGTCCTCCAAACTGGGGATCGGGGATCAAAGGGAGAGGGCGGCGATCTTCGCTTTGGCATCGGCGACCGCTTTGCCAGCGACATCCGGACCCATCGCAAGGCCTTCGGCGCGAACGACGGTCACGTCCGTCAGACCGATGAAACCGAGCACGCCGCGGAGATAGGTCTCCTGGAAATCATAGGGCTTGTAGGGACCGTCCGAATAGACGCCGCCGGAGGCGAGAAAAAGGACGACCTTCTTGCCGGTGACCAGACCCTGCGGGCCGTTTTCCGTGTAGCGGAAGGTGCGGGCGGCGCGCAGGACATGGTCGATCCAGGCCTTCAGCGTGGAGGGAACGCTGAAATTGTACATGGGCACGCCGATGGCAATGATGTCGGCCGCCTCAATCTCGTCGATCAGCGTGTCGGACACGGCGATCGCACTCTTCTGCGCCCCGCTCAGCTCTTCCGGCTTACCGAAGAAGCCGCCGATGAGATCGACGCCGAGATGCGGCACCGGCTCGACCGCGAGGTCGCGGGTGACGACGGTGGCATCCGGATGAGCGGTCTTGTAGCCAGCCAGGAAGGCCTGGGTGAGGTCGCGGCTGACGGAGCTCGCGAGGTTGGCACTGCTTTCGATAACGAGAATCTGGGTCATGAGAAACGTCCCGGAGGATGTGAATGTGGCCAGATAGCGCTGCAGCTGACCAGGAAGAAACTGATAAAATTCTGCTTATCTCCATCCGATTTCATGATAGAGTTCGCTTATGTCTTTAAGCGGCATCTCTCTCGATCAGTTCATGGTCTTCGTGACGGTGGCGGAAACCGGCAGCTTTTCAGCCGCCGCCCGGCGCCTGAACCGTGCGCAATCCGCCGTGACCTATGCCATCCAGAGGCTTGAGGATCAGCTCGACCTCCCGCTCTTCGACCGCTCGGCCTATCGCCCGGTCTTGACCGAAGCGGGAGAGGCACTGCTGCCCCGCGCCACCCGCATCATCCATGAAGTGGAAAGCTTCTCGGACCAGGCACGCGGCATCGCGCAGGGGCTGGAGCCGGAGCTCGCGATCGTGGTGGACGCCATGTTCCCGATGGACCGCATCGTCAGCGCACTTCGCGTCTTCGGGGCCCGCTACCCGACGGTGCCGACACGCATTTACGTCGCCTCCATGGGCTCGACCGCCAATCTCGTCATCGATGGCACCTGCGCGCTGGGCGTGTCCCTCGCCTTCGCCTCCCAGGAGAGTGCGGAGCTCGTGCTGCAGCCGATCGAAACCGTGCGCATGGTGGCGGTGGCCGCTTCCTGCCATCCGCTGGCCCATATGCACCGCCCGATTCCAACGGACGAGATGCAGCAGCATGTGCAGCTGGTTCTGACCGACCCATCCGGCCGCACGGCGAAACGCGACCATGGCGTGCTCTCCCGCCGCAACTGGCGTCTGGCCGATCTCGGCGCCAAGCATGCCATGCTGCTGGGGGGCCTCGGCTGGGGCGGCATGCCGATCCATATGGTGGAGGCCGATATCGCGGCCGGTCGGCTTGCCCTCATCCAGCCCGAGGAATGGGGATCCTATGCCAGTGTCGAGCTTTCGATGTGCCTCATCCACCGGCGGGACCGGGTGCTGGGTCCGGCGGCGCGCTGGTTGTCGGACTGGCTCATCTCTGGCAAGCGGGAAGAGGCCGCAACCGAAGCCAGCGCCGCCGCCTGAGGAGCTCCGACGTGCCGATACGCCCTGCGACCGAGCGAGACCTGCCCGCCATTCTCGCCATCACCAACCACGCCATTCTGCACACGACCGCAAGCTGGCAGACCAAGCCCCATACCATGGAGATGCGCGCGGCCTGGCTCGCCGAGCGGCGGATGGCGGGGCTGCCGGTACTGGTCGCGGAAGCGGATGGCGAAGTCGCGGGCTATGGCAGCTACGGCAGTTTCCGCGCCTATGAGGGCTATGCGCTGACGGTCGAGCACTCAATCTATGTCGAGGAGCGATTCCAGGGGCAGGGCCTCGGCCGCGCACTGCTCGCGGCCCTCATCGACCATGCGACCGCGGCCGGCATGCATGTCATGGTCGGCGTCATCTCGGCCGAGAACACGGTTTCCATCGCGCTGCATGAGCACTTTGGCTTCGAGGTCACGGGCCGGCTGCCCGAGGTCGGCCGCAAGTTCGACCGTTGGCTCGACCTCGTGCTGATGCAGAAGATCCTGCGACCGGCCCCTTAGGCCTGGCCCGCTCCTCAGGCGGCCTGATTGCCCCGCGCAGCGGCGTCGACCGACTCAAACCCCTCGAATTCCGGATGGCCGAGGGTCAGCGGCTTCGCGCCGCCCGCGCCGGCATGGGCCATGCGGAAAGCCTCCGAACGCGTCCAGCCTTCGAAATCGTCGCGGGACTGCCAGATGGTGTGGGAGGCGTAGAGGACATGGTCCTCCCGCTCCGGCCCGCGAAGCAGGTGGAAGGTGACGAAACCCGGCACGGTATGAAGCTGGCTGTCACGCCCAATCCAACGCTGCTCGAAAGCCTCGGTCTCGGTCTTGATCACCCGGAAACGGTTCATCGCTACGAACATCGCGGACTCCATCCTCACTCGCTTGGCGCCGAGACTAGCCCATGGCTTGATGGCGGGCAAAGCGAGGATGGGAGAGAGCCGGATGCGTCTCACGCGGACCGAAGAGCAGCCATTATGGAAAACGGGCATCGTCCACCTGGGGCTCGGTGCCTTCGCCCGGGCGCATCTGGCCCTCTATACCGAGGATACCGGCACGCGTGACTGGGGCATCCTCGGCGTCAGCCTGCAGCGGCCCGACCAGCGGGACCATCTGGCGCCGCAGGATTTTCTCTATACGGCGCTGGAACGCCGACCCGAGGGCAACCAGCCGCGCCTGGTCACCTGCCTGACCGGGGTGCTGGTCGCGCCCGAGGACCCGCAGGCGGTGCTCGCCGCCATGAGTGCGCCGACCACCCGGATCGTGACACTGACGATCACCGAAAAGGGCTATTGCCACGATCCGGCGACGGGCCGGATCAACTGGTCCCACCCGACCGTGCTGCACGATCTCGAAAACCCCGCGGCGCCGAAAGGCGCCATCGGCTTCATGGTGGAAGCGCTGCGCCGCCGCCACGCGGCGGGCCTTGCACCTTTCACGGTACTTTGCTGCGACAACCTGCCCGCGAACGGCCGTGTCGTGTCCGGCCTCGTCCAGGAATTCGCGGAACGATCATCCCCCGACCTGGCCGCCTGGATCATCGCGGAAGGAAGATTTCCCTGCGCCATGGTGGACCGTATCGTGCCCGCCACGACCGAGACCGACATCGCCGAGGTCGCCCGCCTCACGGGTTTCGACGACGCCGCCCCGGTTGTGCACGAACCTTTCCGGCAATGGGTGATCGAGAATCGCTTCGTGGGCGGAGAGCGGCCGGCCTGGGACAGCGTGGGCGCGGAACTGGTAACCGAGGTCGAGCCTTTCGAGCACATGAAACTGCGCCTGCTCAACGGCGCGCATTCTGCCCTTGCCTATCTCGGCTATCTCGGCGGGCATGAGACGATTGCTGAGACGATGGCCGATCCGGCCTTCGCCGGCTTCGTGAGGCGGCTATGGCGGGAGGAGATCGTGCCCGTTGTGCCCCCGCCGCCGGGCGCGGATCTGTCTGCCTATGTCGCTGCGCTGGACGCGCGCTTCCGCAATCCGGCGATCCGCCACCGCACGTGGCAGATCGCCATGGATGGATCGCAGAAGCTGCCGCAGCGCCTGCTCGGCACCATCCGCGAGCGGCTGGCGCGCAACCTGCCCCTCCCCTGCCTCGCGCTCGTGATCGCTGGTTGGGTCCGTTATGTCGGCGGGGTGGATGAGCACGGTGCGGAGATCGACGTGCGCGATCCGCTGGCCGAGAAGCTGCACGCTGTGCAGCAGGCGGCGCCCAATGCGCCGGGGCGCGTGCGCGCGGTGCTCGGCCTCCCGGAAATTTTTGGCAGCGACCTGCCGGGGGACGACCGCTTTATTCTCGCCGTCACGCAAGCCTATGCCGCGCTGATGGAGCAGGGTGCGCGCGGCGCAGCCGCCGCACTGGCCGGTTGACCGGTCACACCTCCAGCGGATCGTTCCGCCACAGCCCAGGTGTGGCCACTTCCAGGGAGTGGCCGTCGGGGTCCCGGAAATAAAGCGAGGTCCCGCCGCCTGCCCAATGGACGCGACTTTCGATGGGGATGGCGAGATCGGCCAAATGCGCCTCCCAATCAGGAATATCCTCGGGCGGAATCGCGAAGCAGAGATGCTGCACGCCGCGCGCGCCATGGCCGGGCACGATGCCAAAGGGCGTCTCGCTCGGCAGGTCCGAAGCGCCGATGCGAAAAAGCAGCAAGGCCTGACGCCCCGGCACGTCGAGCGCGGCCATCCGCGGATCGCGGAACATCACCGCAAAGCCAAAGACCCGTTCATAGAAAGCCTGTGCGCAATCGAGATCCGCGACATAGAGCGCGCATTCGAGAAAGCGCGAGACTGAGGGCGGGCTCACCCCGCCTCCAGCACCACGGTTGCGAGCGGCGGCAGGGTCAAGGCAAGAGTAGCCGGCCACTCGCCCCAAGCCTGCTCCTCTGCTTGCACCCAGCCGCCATTGCCGAGATTGGAGCCGCCATAGAGGGCGGAATCGGTATTCATGACCTCTCGCCAACCGCCTGCCACCGGCGCGCCGAGCCGGTAGCCGATGCGCGGCACGGGGGTGAAATTGCACACCACCAGCACCGGCTTGTCACCTTCCCGCCCAAGACGGAGATAGGCAAAAACGCTCTGGTCCCGATCATGGAGCACAATCCAACGGAAGCCATCTCCGTCACAATCCTTGGCATGCAATGCCGGGATTTTGCGATAGAGCGCGTTCAGATCCCGCACCAGCCGCTGCACACCCGCATGTTCGGGCTGGTCCAGCAGCCACCAGTCGATGGATTCGTCATGGTTCCATTCGCGACCCTGCGCGATTTCACCGCCCATGAAGAGCAGCTTCTTGCCCGGATGCGTCCACATGAAACCGAAATAAGCACGAAGATTGGCAAACTTTTGCCAATGATCGCCGCTCATCTTGCCGATGAGCGATCCCTTTCCGTAGACCACCTCATCATGGGACAGTGGCAGGACGAAGTTCTCCGAAAAGGCATAGACCAGGCCAAAGGCGATCTGATCGTGGTGCCAGCGTCGATGAATGGATTCTTCCTGCATGTAATGCAACGTATCGTGCATCCAGCCCATGTTCCACTTGTAGTGGAAGCCGAGGCCGCCTTCGGAGACGGGGCGACTGACGCCGGGCCAGGCCGTGCTCTCCTCGGCGATCAGCACCGTCCCGGGACAGCGCGTGGCCACGACCTCAGAGAGTTCGCGCAGGAAGGAGATCGCCTCGAGATTCTCACGCCCACCATAGATATTGGGCACCCATTCGCCCTGCTTGCGGCTGTAGTCCCGGTAGAGCATGGAGGCCACCGCATCCACGCGCAGCCCGTCGATATGGTAGTGCTCAAGCCAATGGAGCGCGCTACCGATGAGGAACCCACGCACCTCATGGCGTCCGAGATTAAAGATGTAGGTGTTCCAATCCTGATGGAACCCTTCACGCGGATCGGCATGTTCATAGAGCGCCGTGCCGTCGAACTGGGCAAGCCCATGCGCGTCTCCCGGGAAATGCGCCGGCACCCAATCGAGGATGACGCCAAGACCCGCACGATGGCAGCGGTCGATCAGCGCCGCGAAGCTCGCAGGCGAGCCGAGCCGTGCGCTGGGAGCGAATTGGCCGAGCGGCTGGTAGCCCCAACTGCCGCCGAAGGGATGTTCCATGATCGGCAGGAACTCAAGATGGGTGAAGCCCATGGCGGCGACATAGGGAACCAGGGTTTCGCCAAGCTGGGTCCAAACGTCCCGCCCATCATCCTCCGCCGCGCGCCACGAGGCGGCATGCACTTCATAGATCGAGATCGGCTGATCACGCTCAGCCGACTCGTGCCGGCGGCCCTCCATCCACTGATGATCGGTCCAAACGAAGCGGTCATCCGTCACAACGGAAGCAGTGGCCGGGGGCACCTCGGCGCATCCCGCCACGGGATCGGCCTTGAGCGGCAGGACATGGCCATGAGGACCCAGGATTTCGTATTTGTACGCGGCGCCGGCGCCGACGCGGGGAATGAAGATCTCCCAGAGCCCGGCATCCGGATGATTGCGCATCGGATGGCAGCGGCCATCCCAATCGTTGAATTTGCCGACCACCGAGACGCGCCGCGCGTTGGGCGCCCAGACGGCGAAGCGCGTGCCGGGCACGCCGTCCAGCGTCATCGGATGGGCACCGAGCGCACGGCCCAGATCCTGATGCCGGCCCTCAGCCAGCA
>Ga0310811_10000769_pt1 | contig 41107 bp, 36 predicted proteins | sample YCmetagenome_FD_207642 | JGI IMG/M metagenome (GOLD analysis project Ga0310811, IMG submission 207642) | Soil microbial communities from experimental microcosm in Duke University, North Carolina, United States - YC | ecosystem: Engineered > Artificial ecosystem > Soil microcosm > Unclassified ...
GCGATCGGCTCGCGGCCGAATATCGCCATCGTCAATACGTCGTGGACAACTGGCGCTTGCATCATCTGGCGCCGCCGCCGCGCGGATATCACTGGGTACAGACCGGCCCGGACTACGTACTGGTCGCTATCACGAGCGGCATCATTGCGCAGATCGTCATCGGCAACTGACGCCGCGCACACAAAGCAAAAAGGCTGGATGCCAACTCGGCATCCAGCCTTTTTCATGCATGCGTGAACGCGCATTCAGTCGCGGCCGAATTCCCCTCCGAGCTCACGACCGCGGGCTGCCGCGGCCTTCATTGCTTTGACGATCGCTTCCTTCACACCGCTTTCTTCCATGCTGGTCAACGCTGCATAGGTGGTGCCGCCCTTCGACGTCACGCGCTCGCGTAGCGTCGAAACCGGATCGCTCGATTGTGCAGCCAGTTGTGCCGCACCGGTGAATGTCGAAATGGCGAGCGCCTTGCCCTGCTCCGCACTGAGGCCCATTTCCTGCGCCGCCTGCTGCATCGCTTCGATGAAATAGAACACATAGGCCGGACCGCTGCCCGACACCGCGGTCACGGGATCGATCAAGGCCTCATTATCCAGCCAGACCGTATCGCCGACCGCGCGCAGGATCGCATCGGCAGTTTCGCGCTGCGCTGCATTGACGCCAGCGGTGGCGACCATGCCGGTCACACCCTTGCCGATCAGCGCCGGCGTGTTCGGCATCGTGCGCACAATCGCGTCGTGGCCACCCAGCCAGCGCGACAGATCGGCAGCGCGGATGCCAGCGGCAATCGACAACACGAGTTGCGCACGGATGTGCGGCCGCAACTGCGCGACGACGTCCTTCATCTGCTGCGGCTTGACGGCCAGCACCAGGACATCGCAGGCAGCGATCTTGCCGTCGATGGCGCTCGCTGTCGTCACGCCGAATTGCTGTTGCAGGCGTTGCAATGCGTCGGCGCTGATGTCGACCACATGGATATTCGCTGCGGCGGTCAGTTTGCCGGCCAGGCCGCCAATCAGGGCCGCTGCCATGTTGCCGCCGCCGATGAAAGCGATCTTCAAGTTATTTTGCATAGTTCCTGTTTCCAAAAATCGCAGAGCCGATGCGCACGATCGTGGCGCCTTCGGCGATGGCCGCATCCATGTCGGCCGACATGCCCATCGATAGCGTATCGAGCGGTAGTCCTTCCGCGCGCAGATATTCGTACAGCACGCGCAGCTGCCGAAACGGTTCGCGCTGACGCGCCACGTCCTGTTCCGGTTCCGGTTCCGGTATCGCCATCAGGCCGCGCAACCGGATGCGCGGCAGTTGCGCAATCGCGTTCGCCAGCGGAACGACTTCTGACGGCATCACGCCGCTCTTGCTCGCCTCGCCGCTGATATTGACCTGCAGGCAGATGTTCAGAGGCGGCAGTTCGGGCGGACGCTGCTCGGACAGGCGCTGCGCAATCTTTTCGCGATCGACCGAATGTACCCAGTCGAAATGCTCGGCGATCGGACGCGTCTTGTTGCTCTGGATCGGCCCGATAAAATGCCATTCCAGCTTCAATTCCGGTTGCAGCGCGCGGACTCTTGCCATTTTATCCAGCGCTTCCTGCAGATAGTTCTCACCGAAAGCCTGCTGCCCTGCTGTTGCGGCGTCAATTACCGCCTGCGCATCGAAGGTTTTCGAGACGGCCAACAGCTTGACGTCATGGCTGCGTTGCGCATTGTCTGCAGCCTCGGCGATCCGGCGACGCACGGCTTGCAAGTTCTCGCGTATTGCAGACATAATCAAAGTTCTTTAAAGCAATTATTTTCGTGATTTTGCAATTGCCCGCGGCCGGAAGCCAAGGTCAGCGGCGCGTGCATCCTCTGCGGGGACCAGGGATTATAAATGGACATTTCCGAACTGCTGGCCTTCTCGGTCAAGAACAAGGCTTCCGACCTGCACCTCTCCGCTGGCCTGCCGCCGATGATCCGCGTGCATGGCGACGTTCGCCGCATCAATCTGCCGCCGCTCGAGCACAAGGATGTGCATGCGATGGTGTACGACATCATGAACGACGGCCAGCGCAAGGTGTACGAAGAACGGCTGGAAGTCGATTTTTCCTTCGAGATTCCCGGACTGTCGCGCTTCCGTGTCAACGCCTTCAACCAGGATCGCGGCGCGGCAGCGGTGATGCGTACGATTCCGTCGAAGATTCTCACGCTCGAAGACCTGAACGCGCCGAAAATCTTCGCCGAACTCGCGCTGAAACCGCGCGGCCTCGTGCTCGTGACAGGACCGACCGGTTCAGGCAAATCAACCACGCTGGCAGCGATGGTCAATCACATCAATGAAAACGAATACGCGCATATCCTCACGATCGAGGATCCGATCGAATTCGTGCACGACTCGAAGAAGTGCCTGATCAACCAGCGCGAGGTCGGGCCGCATACGCACTCGTTCGAGAACGCGCTGCGCTCGGCATTGCGCGAAGATCCGGACATCGTTCTCGTCGGCGAATTGCGCGACTTGGAAACCATTCGTCTGGCGCTGACGGCTGCGGAAACCGGCCACCTGGTGTTTGGCACGCTGCACACTTCGTCTGCGGCGAAGACCATCGACCGTATCATCGACGTCTTCCCCGGCGAAGAAAAGGAAATGGTGCGCGCGATGCTGTCAGAATCGCTACAGGCAGTCATCTCCCAGACGCTGTTGAAGACGAAGGACGGCAGCGGCCGTATCGCCGCGCACGAGATCATGCTCGGTACGCCTGCGATCCGTAACCTGATCCGCGAAGCGAAGATTGCGCAGATGTACTCGGCGATCCAGACCGGCGCAAACGTCGGCATGCAGACACTGGACAACAACCTTACCGACCTCGTGAGACGCAATATCATTTCGGCTGCCACGGCAAGAGCGGCAGCCAAGACGCCGGAAAATTTCCCTGGATGAACCGGTCTTCTGCGCCACTTGCTAGCCGCGCAGAAGAAGCACACGATAGGCTGTACGGCTGAACGAATCGAACAAGGAAAGGCTCAACATGGAACGCGATCAGGCCACCAAATTCATGTACGACTTGCTGCGCCTGATGCTCAGCAAAAACGGCTCCGACCTTTTCATCACGGCGGACTTCCCGCCAGCCTTCAAGATCGACGGCAAGATGACGCAAGTGTCCAACCAGCCGCTGACGGCCGCCCACACGGTCGAGCTGGCGCGCGCGATCATGAGCGACAAGCAAGCCGCCGAGTTTGAAGCGACTAAAGAATGCAATTTCGCGATCAGCCCGAGCGACATCGGCCGCTTCCGCGTCTCTGCATTCGTGCAGCAGGGCAAGGTCGGCATGGTGCTGCGGACGATCACGACCGCGATTCCCGACATCGACAAGATTGGCGTGCCGCCGCAGTTGAAGGACATCGTGATGACCAAGCGCGGCCTGGTCATCATGGTTGGCGCCACCGGTTCGGGCAAATCGACGACGCTGGCGGCGATGCTCGGCCATCGCAACGAACACAGCCACGGCCACATCATCACAATCGAAGATCCGGTCGAGTACGTGCATCCGCACCGGAATTGCGTGATCACGCAGCGCGAGATCGGCGTCGATACGGAAGACTGGAGCGTAGCACTGAAGAACACGCTACGCCAGGCGCCGGACGTGATCTTCATCGGCGAAATTCGTGACCGCGAAACCATGGATTACGCGATTGCCTTCGCAGAAACCGGCCACTTGTGCCTGGCCACGATGCATGCGAACAGCTCGAATCAGGCGCTGGACCGCATCATCAACTTCTTCCCCGAAGAGCGCCGCCAGCAGTTGCTGATGGATCTGTCGCTGAATCTGAAGGCGATGCTGTCGCAACGGCTGATTCCGCTGAAGGATACGAAAGGCCGCTGCGCCGCGGTGGAGATCATGTTGAATTCACCGCTGATTTCCGATCTGATCTTCAAAGGCAATGTGCACGAGATCAAGGAAATCATGAAGAAGTCGCGCGAGCTCGGCATGCAGACTTTCGATCAGGCACTGTTCGATCTGTATGAGGCAGGCAAGATCAGTTACGAAGACGCACTGCGCAATGCCGACTCGGTCAACGACCTGCGCCTGTCGATCAAGCTGCACGGCAAGGAAGCGCATACACGCGACCTGAGCAAGGGCACCGAGCATCTCGGTATCGTATGAATGTCCACGATTTCTCGGTGGTTGCGCTTTCCGGTGCGACGGTCCCGTTGTCGCAGTATCGCGGCAAGGTTCTGCTGATCGTCAATACCGCCAGTCAGTGCGGTTTCACGCCGCAGTACAAGGGATTGGAGCAGCTCTACCGGGAGTTCGGTGAGCGCGGCCTGGAAGTGCTCGGTTTTCCCTGCAATCAGTTCAGAAATCAGGAGCCGGGCAATGCGGTAGAGATTGCAGCCTTCTGCGAAGAGAATTACGGCGTCAGCTTTCCGCTATTTGCGAAGATCGACGTCAACGGAGAGCATGCCGATCCGCTGTTTCAATATCTGAAACAAGTCGCGCCCGGGCTTCTCGGCACCAAGCGCATCAAGTGGAATTTCACCAAGTTCCTGGTTGCAAAAGATGGCTCGGTCTATCGCCGTTATGGGCCTCCGACCAAGCCGGAAGATATCGCAGCCGATATCGAAAAGTTGCTGGCGCAATAGCAAGCCAGCACGCGAAGCGAAGCTGCGGTAGGCTTTGCATTTGGCGCGGCAGCCTGCCGTATCTTCTTGATTTTTCTTTCTACGACATCATGGGCAATCGACTGACCAAAATCGCCACACGTACTGGCGACAACGGCACTACCGGCCTCGGCGACGGTACGCGCGTCGCCAAGGATGCGCTGCGCGTGCAGGCGATGGGCGATGTGGACGAGCTGAATGCGCACCTCGGCCTGCTGTTGTGCGAAGACATGCCGACCGACTTGCGCGGAGAGCTCGTATCGATCCAGCATGATTTATTCGATATCGGCGGCGAATTATCCATCCCCGGCTATCGGATGATCGAGGAACTGCACGTATTGCGACTCGACACCTTGCTCGCGAAGTACAACGCCGAACTGCCGCCGCTGAAGGAATTCATCCTGCCCGCCGGTTCGCGCGCCGCCGCACAGTCGCATGTGTGCCGTACGGTATGCCGCCGCGCCGAACGCACTGTGGTTACGCTCGGACAGGCGGAAACGATCAATGACGGCATACGCAAATACCTGAATCGTCTGTCCGACCTGCTGTTCGTGCTGTCGCGCATACTGAATCGTCACGCCGGCGGCAGCGACGTACTGTGGGAAAAGGATCGCCGACGGGGATGAACTTCGGTTCGATCAAACGGCGCCGATGCGCCGTTTTTTATTGTGCCGGACATACTGTCCCACCGCTAGATCGACCCGGAGCGATGACATTTTGACCTTCAGATTCCCGCAGGACGAGCCGTTGTAATGCAAGGCGCAGGTCGTTTGTGAGCGGGGAAAAGTTGGAAACACGTAGCCATGTCATGAAATATCTGGGGGCGGTCGCTCTATGGCCGACCCTTTTTCTCGCGTTGTGTCTCGCGACATGGGTCGCGGCTTATGTGAAAATCAATGAAAGCCGGCATGCGGCAGAAAAAAAAGCCGTCAATCATGCCGCATCGATGGCGAAAACCTATTCGGAGCAACTCTCCCGTACGGTTCAGCAAATTAACCTGCTGTCCTTGAATGCGAAATACGATTGGGAACATCATCGAAGCCAGTTGGACTTGCAGGATCAGGTCAAGCAGGGCTTGTACCCTTCCAACGACTTTTCGCTGACGATCGCCGATCACACCGGGATTGCATTAACCAGCACGCTGGGCGGCCCGCCTATCGATATCAAGGATCGCGCCTATTACATTTTCCACAAGTTGAACGACAGCGCCACGTTGCGCGTTGATCCGGAAAAAAGCATCAGCCGCCGCTCAGGACGAGCCGTTATCCGCTTTACACGGCGGCTGGAGAAAGCCAACGGGAGCTTCGACGGCATCGTGATCGTCTCGGTCACTCCCGCATTTCTCGCAACTTTTAGCGACGAAGCCTTTCTCGGCGCACGCGATTTCATCTCCGTGCGTCACGAAAGCGGCACCCTGCTCGCCAGCAAAAAGGGGAAAGAAATACAAGGAACGGAAGTTCACATCAATCCTCCCTTGTTCAATGGCACCGAGGGCGTGCTTCGCGTATCCGGCGATCGCTACAAGGACGGCGTTGTACGCATCGTCGCCTGGCGGAAAGTTGACGGGTATCCGCTTGTTGCCTACGTCGGCCTGGCAGAAACCGATGCCACCAGCGCGTATGCCAACGAAAAAAACAATTATCTGCAGTTCGCCTGGGCGGCCACCTTTCTCTTCATCGCATGCGGTGCGGTTGGCAGCCTCTACTCCCGACGCATCGCGTTGCGCAAACGGCAGGCACAGGAGATCAGCGCGACCTTTCACTTGGCGATCGACGACGCGCGTGAAGGCTTTTACATGGTGCGCGCCGTGGAGTCCAAAGGGCATGTGCGGGACTTCATCATTGAAGATTGCAATGAACGCGGTGCGGCAATGTTCAATTATCCGAAACAGGCACTGATTGGCGCGCGGCTCTCGCAAATCTCGCTGACGGGCTGCTTCACCAATACATTTGCCGCCTGCAACCAGGCAATGAAAGCCGGTTTCTTCGAAGACGAATTGACGGTCGACGACCCGGTCACTGGCGAAAGGCAATGGCTGTATCGGCGACTCGTTCGTTCGAATTCTGGCCTTGCGGTGACCATTCGCGACGTCACCGAAGCAAAGCGCAACGAACTCATGCTGCAAAAATGGGCTAATACCGACGAATTGACCGGGCTGCCGAACCGGCACTGCCTGCTTCATCTGCTGCCGGCTGCGTTAAGGAACGCTGCCGTCAACGATCAGATGTTCGTCGTGATGTTTCTCGATCTGGACAATTTCAAGCACGTCAACGATTCGCTGGGTCATGCCTTCGGCGACAACTTGTTGAAAATGGTGGCGGAAAGACTGAAAGGCATCTTGCGCGATGACGACATGGTCGTACGACTGGGCGGCGATGAATTCACGGTGTTGCTGAAAACTGTCTCCGGCATGCCGGAAGTCGAAACAATCGCCGCGCGCATCATCGAATCGCTCGGCCAGGATTTCGTGATGCAGGGGCGCGTGATTTCCATCGGCGCATCGATCGGCATCAGCTGTTTTCCTGCCGACGGCATCGACGCAGACACCCTGATCCAGAAGGCCGATATTGCGATGTACGCCGCGAAGGACGACGGCAAGAATACCTATCGCTTCTACGAGCAATATCTGTTCGATCGCATCAAGAACGACCTCCATGCCGAAGACGAACTGGCAAGCGCGATCAAGTCCGACCAGTTCATCATGTTCTACCAGCCGCGCGTGCGCGCAGGAAGCGGCGAAATCACCGGATTGGAAGCCTTGGTCCGCTGGCAGCATCCGACGCGAGGCGTCGTGATGCCGGGCCACTTCATTCCCATTGCTGAACGCACAGGCACCATCGTGCAACTCGGCGCGCTGATCATCGACAAGGTGTGCAGCCAGATCTCGCGATGGAAAACCGAAAACGGACTCGTTCTCTCGGTCTCCGTCAACGTCTCGCCGCGGCAGCTGGAAGAAGGCGGGATCGACGATATCGTCGTCGCGGCACTGACCAGGCATCAGGTCTCACCAGGAGCGCTTGAACTGGAATTGACGGAATCATCGATGATGAGCGAGTCCGCCGACGTCATGTCTCAATTGGCGGCGTTACGAATCCTCGGCATCGATCTGCATGTAGACGATTTCGGTACCGGCTACTCCTCGCTTTCGCGCATCCAGCAAACCGACATGCAGGTGATCAAGATCGATCGTGCCTTCACTTCCCGCCTGGGTACAAGTCCGCAGGCGAACGCCTTGGTGAAGACGATCGTATTGATGGCACAAGCCTTGAACATGAGCGTGATTGCGGAAGGGGTGGAAACGGTCGATCAGCTTTCCACACTGCGCGACATGCATTGCGAGGAAGTACAGGGCTACCTGCTTTCACATCCGTTGCCAGCAGCCGACGTACCCGATTTCATCCGTCACTGGGATTTTCATGCCGCAGTGTTCGCCGAACCGAAATTGGCAGCCAGCGGTTCTTGACACGTCTTATCGCCGCAGCTTTTGCAGTTCATTTTGCAGCGTCGCCTCAGAAAGGCCACCGACATGAATAGAGACGACCTTGCCGTCCGCTGCAACAAACAAGGTGGTGGGCAAGGCTGCAGCGCGTAGCTGCTTCATCAACGCGCCGTTGGCGTCAGCCACCGCAGTTTCCGGCGGCACACCGGCCTCTTTCATGAATTGCAGGGCATCGGCAAGATTGCTGTCTTCGTTGACAAAAACAAAGGCGAGATCATGTCGTTGTGCCGCAGTCCGCACCAGCATCGGCATTTCGCGACGGCATGGGGGACACCAGCTCGCCCACAAATTCAGCACCATCGGCTTGCCCTGACCCATCTGCTGCAAACGCGTCGTTTGACCGCTGAACGTCGCGACTTCCGATGCCGGCAGGCTGAGGTTTTCCGGCAGCGCGTGCATCGACGGATTCACGTAAATCCATGCCAACAGAAACGCGAACACTCCGGCCGCAATCGGTGTGCGGAGTTCGGCGCGCCGCCATGCGCGCCAGATAGCAAATGCCGCTCCTGCGACGATTCCGGCAACGATATCGAAGCCACCGTCGCGGATGTCCAGCATCGCAAGCGGTGCAGTTCCGTATTGCGGAAACCAGCGCAGCACGAATACAACACGCGCGGCCAGCACACCTGCCAGGATGATTTGCAGCGACGTGTCGAAGACTCTCAGCTTCCGTCGCCATGCCACGACCTGCGCCACGCAGATGGCGACGAGGAAGCAGCATAGAAGCAGCAATTGGGACGTCTGGATGGCAAAAACGCCGAGGCTGATGCTGGACATAGGTAGCGGCTTATTCTTGAAGGGTTCGATGCAAGCACATGTGAAGTAGTTCGCATCGCATCCGCTTGCGGTTACACCTGCTTCCGGCAAACACATAAAAGAAAAACGGCGCCTGAAGGCGCCGTCGACGGGTGAGGGTTGCCTTGCCGCTATGCGCGCTTGTCGTGCTCGATCAGCGCGTAAGCAGAGTGATTGTGGATCGATTCAAAGTTTTCCGCTTCCAGTGTATAGGCCAGCACGCGTTCGTCCTTGTTCAGTACGCCGGCGACGTCGCGCACCAGGTCTTCGACGAATTTCGGATTTTCATACGCACGCTCCGTAACGTATTTTTCATCGGGACGTTTCAGTAAGCCATACAGCTCGCACGAAGCTTGCGCTTCGATCTGCGCAATCAATTCCTCCACAGCCAGCTCGCCATTCAACACCGCATGAACCGTGATGTGCGAACGCTGGTTATGGGCGCCATAGGCAGAAATCTTCTTCGAGCATGGGCACAAACTGGTCACCGGCACCATCAGCTTCAACGTGATCGTGATTTCGCCATTCCTGATTTCACCCGTCATGCCGACCTCGTAGTCGAGCAGACTCTGCACGCCGGATACCGGCGCGGTCTTGTTGATGAAGTACGGGAAGCTGACTTCGATGCGGCCTGCCTTTGCCTCCAGCAGCGCCAGCATGTCGCACAGCAGCTTGCTGAACACCGCCACGTCGAGCGGACCGTGCATGCCTTCCAGCAGCGCGATGAAGCGCGACATGTGCGTGCCCTTTTGCTCTTCCGGCAAATGCACATACATATTCCAGGTGCCGACAGACGGCTGCGTGCCCGTCGACGTTTTCACGGTCAATGGATAGCGCACGCCCTTGACGCCGACGCGCTGAATGGCGATGTGCCGGGTATCGGGTGTGCTTTGCACGTCTGGAATGGCGGCAAGGCCGGAATCGCGAATATTCATGGTGAACCTGTTTTCGAGCGGCATAGCGGCCGCATATCACACTGCTGGTATTGCTGCCGCCAAATTAGGCGACCTCATTGCTCACTGCTTGTTATTGACGACGAGGCGCGGCTCGCCCTTTGCAAAACGCTGGCGGATCGCGGCGGCGATGCCTTTCGCATCCAATCCGCACATGGCGAGCAGTTGCTGCGCATCGCCATGATCGATAAATTGATCCGGCAAACCCAGATGCAAGATCGGTTTGACAATACCGGCCGCAGCCAACGCCTCGGCGACCGCCGAACCGGCGCCGCCCATGATGGCACCCTCCTCCACCGTCACAAGCGCGTCATGGCTCGCGGCAAGTTTCTTGACCAGCTCGACATCGAGCGGCTTGACGAAGCGCATATTTGCCACGGTGGCATCCAATTCCTCGCCAGCCCGCAGACTCGGCGCGAGCATTGTGCCGAATGTCAGGATGGCAACATCCTTGCCTTCGCGCCGGACTTCACCGGTACCAAGCGGAATCGTTTCCAGTTCCTTGCCGACCGCTACACCGATGCCCCCGCCACGCGGATAACGCACGGATGCAGGACCATTGTAGTGGAAAGCCGTGGAAAGCATCCGGCGGCACTCGTTTTCGTCCGAAGCAGCCATGATGACCATGTTCGGAATGCAACGCAGAAAGGCAATGTCGTAGTTGCCGGCGTGCGTTGCTCCGTCCGCGCCGACCAGGCCAGAGCGATCGAGCGCAAACGTGACGTCCAGATTCTGCAAGGCAACGTCATGAATCAATTGATCGTAGCCGCGCTGTAAGAAGGTCGAATAGATGGCGACTACCGGCTTCAAACCTTCGGTCGCCATGCCGGCTGCAAAAGTCACCGCGTGCTGTTCGGCAATGCCGACGTCGTAGTAGCGGTCCGGAAAGCGGCGCTCGAACTCCACCATACCGGAACCTTCGCGCATCGCAGGCGTGATGCCGACCAGCCGCGGATCGGCGGCGGCCATGTCGCACAGCCAATCGCCGAATACGCTGGTGTACGTCACCTTCTTTGCCGTCGCCGGCTTGATGCCTTCTGCCGGATCGAACTTGCCCGGGCCGTGATACAGCACCGGGTCTGCTTCCGCCAGCTTGTAGCCCTGGCCCTTGCGCGTAACGACATGCAGGAATTGCGGGCCTTTCAAGCCCTTCAGGTTCTGCAGGGTCGGAATCAGCGAATCGAGATCATGGCCGTCGATCGGGCCGATGTAGTTGAAACCGAACTCTTCGAACATCGTGGCCGGCACGATCATGCCCTTCGCATGCTCTTCCAGCCGCTTGGCCAGTTCGCGCACCGGTGCCGGCAGCACGCTCTTGCCGACATTCTTTGCGGCTGCGTAGAACTGGCCGGACAGCAGACGCGCCAGATAGCGGTTCAGCGCACCGACCGGCGGCGAGATCGACATGTCGTTATCGTTCAGCACCACCAGCAGATTGATATCGTCGTACACGCCTGCATTGTTCAGGGCTTCGAAGGCCATGCCGGCGGTCATCGCGCCGTCGCCGATCACGGCAATCGCGTGGCGATTCTCGCCCTTGGTTTTCGCGGCCAGCGCCATGCCGAGCGCGGCGGAAATCGAGGTCGACGAATGCGCGGTGCCGAAGGTGTCGTACACGCTTTCGTCGCGCTTCGGAAAGCCCGAGATGCCGTCGAGCTGGCGCAGCGAAGCCATGCGCTCACGACGGCCGGTCAGAATCTTGTGCGGATACGTTTGATGGCCGACGTCCCACACGATGCGATCTTCCGGCGTGTTGAAGACTGCGTGCAACGCAATCGTCAATTCCACCGTGCCAAGATTCGACGACAGGTGGCCGCCGGTCTGCGACACCGATTCCAGCACGAAGGCGCGCAACTCGTCGGCCAGCTGCTTGAGCTGGGCACGCGACAGATGCCGGATCTCGGCGGGATCGTTAATCGTTTCGAGCAAAGTCATGCTAGGCCTTCCGCTGCACGATCAAATCCGCGATGTCGCGAAGATGCCGTGCCTGTTCTCCAAATTGTTCCAGCGCACGATGCGCATCGGCACGCAGTTTTTCCGCCAGTGCGCGCGACGCATCGAGTCCGAGAAGCGAGACATAGGTCGGCTTGTTGTCTGCCGCATCCTTGCCCGCCGTCTTGCCCAGCGTGGCGGAATCTGCCGTCGCGTCGAGCACGTCGTCCACCACCTGGAACGCAAGACCGATCGCACGCGAATAGGCGTCCAGCGCCTGTGTCTCGCGGTCCGACAGTTCCTTGCCGGCCAGTGCGCCGAGCAGCACCGATGCGCGCAGCAAGGCGCCGGTTTTCAAGCGATGCATCTGTTCCAGCGCTTCCAGCGACAGCTGCAGCCCTACGCTCGCCAGATCGATTGCCTGTCCGCCGCACATGCCGAGCGAACCCGAGGCCCGCGCCAACAGACGCACCATCGCGAGCTGTCGTTGCGGCGCCAGCTTGCCGGACGACAGGATATCGAAGGCCTGCGATTGCAATGCGTCGCCGACCAGCAGCGCCGTCGCTTCGTCGTACTTCACATGCACGGTCGGCTTGCCGCGCCGCAGCGCATCGTCGTCCATGCACGGCATGTCGTCATGCACCAGCGAATATGCGTGAATCATTTCCACCGCGGCGGCCGCACGTGCGAGCTCGTCGTCGTCCGCATGAAACAGAGCGCCCGCGGCGAATACCAGCAAGGGGCGCACGCGCTTCCCGCCGTCCAGCACCGCGTAATGCATCGCTTCGTGCAGCCGCTGCGGCACTTCCCGCACCGATGGCAGATGCTGCAGCAAAGCCTGTTCCATATCGAACTGGACGGTTTTCATCCAACTTTCAAAACCAGCCGTCATTCATCCGCCTCGGCCGAAGGATCGACGTTGAAGGGTTTCAGCATGTCGCCTTCCAGCATCTTGACCTGCGTGTCGACTTTTTCCAGCTGCGCGGCGCAATACTTCACCAGTTCCGAACCGCGCTTGTAGGCGGCGACAGATGCTTCCAGCGGCAACTCGCCGGCTTCCATGCGGGCGACCAGTTGCTCGAGTTCGGCCATTGCGTCCTCGAAGGAAGCGGGCTGTTCGGCTGAGATGGCTTTTTTGGACATGACGGCAGGAAAAAGATTGAACCCGTTATTTTAGAGCAATCCACCTGCGCCGTCCCGAAACACAGCGACTTCTTCTGCGCACGTTGTCGCTGGCAGAACACCCCTGTTTTCTTGCGCCCAGCAAAGCTTTCCCAAATCCAAGATCAAGCGCGGCTGGCCTGAGGATGGGACCTTCGGGTATAATCTTTCGTTCTGTCCAAAATTGCCTCTTCATTTCGTTTGAACATGGTTTTTGCGGATTCTTTCTCTCTTAGGTTGGTGAAAATTAATTTGGGGGTGGGGAATGTCCGATCTGTTGAGTCTCGCCAAACTCGCGCGCTCTAACGCGCAACTTCCCGTCAACGTCTACTTTGACGAAGCGCTTGCCAAGCGCGAATTCGAACAACTTTTCCTCAAGGGTCCGCGTTACGCGGGTCATGAATTGATGGTCCCTGAAGTGGGCGACTATGCGACGCTCGCTTGGGAAAACGAAGGCCGCATGCTGGTGCGCAACCAGAACGGCATCGAATTGCTGTCCAATGTCTGCCGCCATCGCCAGGCAAAAATGTTCAACGGCCGTGGCAATGCCAATACGTTAGTGTGCCCGCTGCATCGCTGGACTTACGACCTGAAAGGCGAGTTGATCGGCGCACCGCATTTCGGCGAAACGCCTTGCCTGAATCTGTCGAAGACAGCTCTGCAAAGCTGGAATGGCCTGCTGTTCGAGCAGAACGGCGTCAACGTTGCGCAGATGCTGTCCAAGCTCGGTGTCACGAAGGATCTGGACTTCAGCGGTTACATGCTCGACCACGTCGAGGTGCACGACTGCGACTACAACTGGAAGACCTTCATCGAGGTGTACCTCGAGGATTACCACGTCGAACCTTTCCATCCCGGCCTCGGCAGCTTCGTCAGCTGCGACGATCTGCGCTGGGAATTCGGCGAACAGTACAGCGTGCAGACCGTCGGCGTGCATCACGCCTTATCCAAACACGGCTCGCCGAAGTACAAGAAGTGGCAAGAGCAGATCATGCAGTTCCGCAACGGCGAAGCGCCGCCGTATGGCGCGATCTGGCTGACGCTGTATCCGAACATCATGGTCGAGTGGTATCCACACGTGCTGGTCGTCTCCACGCTGTGGCCGATGGGCCCGCAAAAGACGCGCAACGTGGTCGAGTTCTACTATCCGGAAGAAGTCGTGCTGTTCGAGCGCGAATTCGTCGAAGCCGAACGCGCTGCCTACATGGAGACCTGCGAAGAGGACGACGAAATTGCGCTACGCATGGATGCCGGCCGCAAGATCCTGATGGATCGCGGCGTCAATGAAGTCGGCCCGTACCAGTCGCCAATGGAAGACGGCATGCAGCACTTCCACGAATGGTATCGGCGACATATCGCGGTCTGATCGTCGTTCTCGATCTCATGCCGGGCTGACTCGCTGACGAGCAGCCCGGTTTTAATTTTTCCCTTCTGTTTTGCTATGCAATCGCTCTGGATGCTGTTCGCCACCTTCGCCTTTTCCATCATGGGCGTGTGCGTGAAACTCGCTTCGGCGAACTATTCGGTGGCAGAAATCATCCTGTATCGCGGCCTGATCGGCGTGGTCTTCATCTATGCACTGATCCATCGCCAGCGCGGTACATTGAAGACTGCCCTGATGTGGCAGCATCTGTGGCGCTGCGTTGTCGGCACCACGGCCTTGTGGTTGTGGTTCATCGCGATCGGCCTGCTGCCGCTGCCGACCGCGATGACGCTCAATTACATGGCGCCGATCTGGATTTCCGCGATCCTGTTCCTCGCTGCATGGCGCAGCGGCATGCAGCGTTTCGAATGGGGTTTGACTCTGGCGATCGTCGCCAGCTTCATCGGCGTGACGCTGCTGCTGCGCCCGTCCATTCATCAGGATCAATGGCTCGGGGGCTTCCTCGGCCTGTGCTCCGGTGCGTTGTCCGCGCTTGCCTATTTGCAGGTGCGGCATCTCGGCCAATTGGGCGAACCGGAATCGCGCGTGGTGTTTTATTTTTCGGCGACCGGCCTGTTGGCCGGATTGTTGGGCTGCCTGCTTGGCACCGGCGCGCATGGCGAATCTATCCATTTACTGCGCGCGCATACGCCGAACGGAATGGCGCTGCTGCTCGGCATCGGCGTGCTGGCTGCCGTGGCACAGATGGCCATGACGCGCGCCTATCGTCTCGGCAATACACTGCTGACGGCGAATCTGCAGTACACCGGCATCGTGTTTTCCAGTCTGTGGGGTATCCTGATCTGGAGCGATGCGCTCGGCTGGTCAGGCTGGACCGGCATCGCTATCATCCTGCTCAGCGGCATCGTTGCAACGTTCTACAATATCCGCAGCACGGCGGCCGCGAAAACCGCGCCGCCACCCGACCCGATTGCTGCCGAAGTGTGACGACACGTTTCGGCATCAGCCCAACACGAGGACGCGCATGCCTTACACCACGCTGATTTCCGCCACCGAACTAGCCGCGCATATTGGCGAACCCGACTGGATCGTGCTCGATTGCCGGCATGATTTGAGCAATCCCGCATTCGGCCGTGCCGCTTACGCGGAAGGTCACCTGCCTCGTGCGCAATTTGCGCATCTCGATACGGATCTGGCCGGCGACAAGGTCGAAAGCCAGGGCGTGTTCCGCGGTCGCCATCCTTTGCCGAAGCGCGAGGTTTTTATCCAGACGCTGCGCCGCTGGGGTATCAACGACGACTCGCAAGTCGTCGCCTATGACGCACATGGCGGCATGTTCGCCGCACGGTTGTGGTGGATGTTGCGCTGGGCAGGACATGAGGCGGTCGCCGTACTCGATGGCGGCTTCCCGGCCTGGACTGCGCAAGGTCTGCCGCTATCGACGGAAGTAGTTGTGCGTCAAGCCGGCACGCTGAGCGAGCGCCCTTCGCTGGTGAGCGAAGTAGATGCGGAGGCACTCGTGCGTAACCTGGAAAGCCGCCAGCGCACGGTGATCGATGCGCGCGCGCCGGATCGCTTTCGCGGCGAGAACGAAACGCTGGATCCGGTCGGCGGCCACATTCCGGGCGCGAAAAACCGTTTTTTCAAGGACAACCTCGCCCCCGACGGTCGCTTCAAATCCGCCGACCAGCTGCGCGCGGACTTTTCGCAACTGGTCGACGATCCTGCACAGGCCATCATGCAATGCGGCTCCGGCGTTACCGCCTGTCACAACCTGCTGGCGCTCGAAGTCGCCGGCCTGAAGGGTTCGGCGCTGTATCCGGGTTCGTGGAGTGAATGGTGCAGCGATCCGGTGCGGCCGGTCGCCAAGGGATGAGCCTGAAGGCCGTTTCAAAATGACGTGAAGCGGTTTTCACCCGCAGCATGTCTGCAGGCAGCACACGCCCAATAAGACAGCCTCTGGCAACGAGGCCAGAACCTTCGAACGGTCTCTTAATGCGCGTGGCGGGTAAGGAAGAGCACGATCGCTACGCCGAGTGCGATCAATATGATTTGCGGAATCGTTTCACGCAGCGTTGCACGACGCTGCATCTGCGGCATCAAGTCGCTGACCGCAATGTAGATGAACCCTGAAGACGCGAACACCAGCACGTAGGGAATCCACGCCTGCGAACGTTCCAGCATCGCATACCCCAGTACGCCGCCGACCACTGCCATCAGCCCGCAGATGATGTTGTATGCATAGGCGCGACGCCGCGTGAAGCCGGCGTTCAACAGCACAATAAAGTCGCCGATCTCCTGCGGGATTTCGTGCGCGATGATCGCCAGACCGGTCAGGATGCCAAGGTGCGGATCTGCAAGGAAGGCCGCAGCGATCAGAATGCCGTCGGTGAAATTGTGCAGACCGTCGCCAACCAGGATCATCCACCCGGCAGCGCCTGCTTCCTGCGCATCATGTCCATGCGCATGGCCGTGCCCGTCGTCCTCGTGATGGTGCGAATGGCGGAGAATGGAAAATTTTTCGAGCAGGAAGAACCCGAGCAGGCCGGCCAGCAGCACCGCAAACAGCATGTGCGTATCGGCGCCGGACTCGAAGGCTTCCGGCAGCGCATGCAACAGCGAGGTTGCCAGCAGGATGCCGACCGACAGGCTCACCATGCGGTCGACCAGTTTTGACAGCAAGGCGAAAGAAAACAGCGCCGCGGCGGAAATGCTGAAGACGCCGGAGATCGCCGTCGTCAGCACAATGGAAAAAAGCGTGGAATTAATTTCTCGCCTCGCATGAAATGCAACAAGGTTGCAAAACTAACATATTCGACTCATCGGAGCAAATCACGAATAAAAAAACGCGGCCGGTTCGCCGCGCTTTCATCAATTGCCTACCGGTTCAGGCCACGCCGTGCGACCGGAACCACTCTATGCAGCGGCGCCAGCCGTCCTTCGCGGCATCTTCCACATAGCTTGGCCGATAGTCGGCGTGAAAAGCATGGCCTGCGTCGGGAAACACCACGAACTCCGACTTGTTGCCGGCTTTCTTTAGCGCTTCCTGCATCTGTGCCACCGTGCTGACCGGAATGCCGCTGTCCTTCGCACCGTACAGGCCGAGCACCGGCGTCTTCAGCGTCGCGGCGATATCGAGCGGGTGCTGCGGCGTCAAGGCGGTCTTGTCACCGACCAGGCGCCCATACCACGCCACGCCGGCCTTGACCTTGGGATTGTGCGCGGCATACAGCCAGGTGATGCGGCCACCCCAGCAAAAGCCCGTGATACCCAGTTTCCCCAGGTCGCCGCCATTCTTGCCGGCCCAGGCGACGACGGCGTCCAGATCGCCCATCACCTGCGCATCCGGCACCTTCGAAACGACATTGTTCATCAGATCGGCGATCGATTGATATTTGGATGGATCGCCCTGGCGCACAAACAAGTCGGGAGCCAGCGCGAGATAACCCAGCTTGGCGAAACGGCGTGCGACATCGGCGATGTATTCGTGCACGCCGAAAATTTCCGACACAACGAGAATCACCGGCAGCTTTGTCTTGCCTTCGGGCTGCGCGCGATAGACCGGAACGTCCTGCCCGTCGACCTTGACGCTGAACTGCCCGACCGACAAACCCTTGGTATCGGTATGAATCACATTCTGCGCACAGACCGGCATCACGGCTGCCGCGAAACCGCTGCCGAGCGCCACCTTCATGAACCCGCGCCGGTCCACGCCGTCGGAAAGCGGTGTTTTCGCTACCAGGCTGTCGAAATCTTCCTTCAGATCGTTCATATCTTCTCCTGCAAGATGATGATGCATACCGCCGCGACACACGGGCCGCAACGTCCCAAACCGACCCTCATAAGGCCGACGACGCCGGTTTTGGTTCAGTGCGCCTCGTCCCAGTTGCGGCCGACACCAACTTCCGCGATCAGCGGCACCTTCAGTTCAGCAACGCCTGCCATCAATGCCGGAAGCTGCTCGCGTATCAATGGCAATTCCGATTCCGGCACTTCCAGCACCAGTTCATCGTGCACCTGCATGACCATCTTCGATTGCAGCCGTTCGCGCTCCAGCCAATCCTGCACCGCGATCATCGACAGCTTGATCAGGTCGGCCGCCGTGCCCTGCATCGGGGCATTGATTGCCGCGCGCTCGGCGCCCTGGCGGCGCGGGCCGTTCGGCGAATTGATTTCCGGCAGCCACAGCCGGCGGCCGAATACCGTTTGCACGTAGCCCTTGGCTTTGGCTTCCATGCGCGTTTCGTCCATGTAGCGCTTGACCCCGGCGAAGCGATAGAAATACTTCTCGATATAGCTTTGTGCCGCAGCACGTTCGATGCCGAGATTGCTCGCGAGGCCGAATGCGCTCATGCCATAGATCAGGCCGAAGTTGATCACCTTTGCATAGCGGCGCTGCTCGCTTTCGACTGCACTGCGCTCGATGCCGAAGATCTCCGCCGCGGTCGCGCGATGGATGTCCTCCCCTTCGGCAAAGGCGCGCAGCATGTTTTCGTCGCCGGAGATGTGCGCCATGATGCGCAGTTCGATCTGCGAGTAGTCGGCAGACACGATCACGCTGCCCGGCGGCGCAACGAAGGCTTCGCGGATGCGACGTCCTTCGGCGGTACGGATGGGGATGTTCTGCAAATTCGGATCGTTGGATGCCAGGCGGCCCGTGACCGCGATCGCCTGACCGTAATTCGTGTGTACGCGGCCGGTCTTGGCGTTGATCATCTTCGGCAGCTTGTCGGTGTAGGTCGACTTCAGCTTGGAGAGGCTGCGGAAATCGAGCAATACCTTGGGCAGCGGATAATCCTCGGCCAGCTTCTGCAGCACTTCCTCGTCGGTCGACGGCGTGCCGGATGGCGTTTTCTTGACGATAGGGAGCTTCAGCTTGTCGAAGAAAATTTCGCCGATCTGCTTTGGCGAATTCAGATTGAAGGGCTGGCCGGCCAGATCGTAGGCAGCTTGTTCGATTTCCAGCATGCGGCGGCCGAGCTCGTTCGACTGCGCATTCAGCAACGCGGCGTCGATCAGCACGCCGTTGCGCTCCATCTTCTGCAATACCAGGGAGGTCGGCAGTTCGATCTGCTCGTATACGTAGGTCAATCCCTTGTCATTGGCGACGTGCGGCCACATGGTGCGGTGCAGCTGCAGCGTGACGTCCGCATCTTCGGCGGCATATTCGGTCGCACGGTCGAGCGCCACTTGGTCGAAACACAGTTGCGACGCCCCCTTGCCGCAGATGTCGGTAAACGTGATCGTCTTGCGGTTCAAGTGGCGCAAGGCGAGATTGTCCATGTCGTGATTGCGATGCGATTCGAAGACATAGGATTCCAGCAGCGTGTCATGGCGGATGCCGCGCAGCGTGATGCCGTGGTTGGCGAAGACGTGGCTGTCGTACTTCAAATGCTGGCCGACCTTGGGCTTGTCCGAGTTTTCCAGCCAGGCGCGCATCTTTTCCAGCACCAGTTCACGCGGCAACTGCGCCGGCGCATCCTGATAGCGGTGCGCAACCGGGATATAGCAAGCCACGCCTGGTTCACAGCTGAGCGAAATACCGACCAGCTCCGCCTGCATCGCATCCAGCGACGTCGTTTCGGTATCAAGCGACGTCAGTTCGGCGGCGTCAACGGTCGCCATCCAGCGATCGAGATCGGCTTCGGTCAGCACGGTTTCGTAGCGTTGTTCCACGGCGGGTGCCTCACTGCCGGCATCGTCGCCGAACAGCGAACCCTGCGGCGCGGAGGGCGTGGCCGAGCCCGTCTGCGAAGCGGTGGTCGCATCGCCCGCTTCCTCCGTCAACTCGCGTAGCCAGGTCTTGAAACCATTGCGCCGGAAAAAGGCAATCATCGCATCGCGGTCTTCCGGCTTCTGCACCAGCGACTCGATAATGGAATCCATGTGCTGCTTCAAATCACAATCGGTCTTCACCGTCACCAGAACCCGCGCTTGCGGCAGCCAGTCCAGCGCGCGGCGCAAGTTTTCTCCGACCGCACCCTTGATATCCGCCGCATGCTCGATCACGCCGTCCAGGCTGCCGTACTGCGTCAGCCATTTGACCGCCGTCTTCGGGCCGACCTTGTCCACGCCCGGCACATTGTCGACCGCATCGCCCACCAGCGTGAGGTAATCGACGATGCGCGTAGGCGGCACGCCAAATTTGGTGACCACCCCGTCGACATCGAGCTTTTCGTTGGTCATCGTGTTGACCAGCGTGACGTGCTCGTTGACCAGTTGCGCCAAGTCCTTGTCGCCGGTCGAGATCACCGTCTGCATGCCGTGCTTTACGGCCTCGACCGCGAGCGTGCCGATCACGTCATCGGCCTCGATGCCGTCCACCATCAGGATCGGCCAGCCCATTGCCCGCACTGCTTCGTGGATAGGTTCAATCTGCTTCGACAAATCTTCCGGCATGGCCGCGCGCTGCGCCTTGTAGGCAGGATAGAGATCGTCGCGAAAGGTCTTGCCCTTCGCATCGAACACGCAGGCAATGTAGGCGGCCGGATAATCCTTGCGCAGCCGGCGCAGCATGTTGATCATGCCGTAGATGGCGCCGGTCGGCGCACCTTCGGCATTGCGCAGATCAGGCAGCGCATGAAAGGCGCGGTACAGGTAGCTGGAACCGTCGACCAGAAGCAGGGTGTTATCCATGAGGAGCAGTCTGAAAAAAGGCAAGGTGCGCTGCCGCAGGGCGCGCGAAAAGTGCCAGCGATTATCTCAGAGTTTGCCGTTTCGCCGTTGTCCTGCCGCGCATACGCTTCCCTCAGACAACAGGGGGTTTGCTACAATGGCTTCAGTCCCCTAACAAACAGGCTCGACAAGCTCATGCGCACACTCAATTTCTGCTCTGTTCTCACCTTGTCTGCCGCCATGCTTGCGGCATCGGCAGCTCACGCGCAATCTGCGCCGTCGGGCCAGGACGTGGCGCCGCCGCCACCAGAAACCCAGCGACTGGAAGAAGGCGACGCGCCGTCGGTAACGATCCGCCAGCCGGACAACAAGGGGAAGATCACCGAAAAGAAATCGCAGGGCCGCGTGACCGAAGTGAAGGTACAGACCGGCAGCACCACCTATTACGCTCATCCGAACGATCCGGCCGGCAGTGCGATGCGTGGCGATGGCCAAAGCGACGTCAGCCGCCCGGTGCAGTTCCGCGTCGGCGAATTCGGACCGCCGAAGAATAGACCTGAAGCGGAAGAGCCGGTACAAACCTTGCCGCCAAACCCGCATCCGGTCCAGCCGTCCAAGTAAGCAAAGAAGTTTTCCCAATAACGCACGCAGGTGCGTTATTTTTTATTTCCAAAACCGTCTTCACGATTTTTCCATGGCAGTCTTTACCCACGTCGGCCTCGACGACCTTTCCGCGTGGATCACGCAATTCGATCTGGGCCGCGCCCATGCGATCCGAGGCATCTCGTCGGGCATCGAAAACACCAATTACTTCATCACGACCGATGCCGGCGAATACGTGCTGACCGTGTTCGAGAAGCTGACGTTCGAACAGCTGCCTTTCTACCTGAACCTGATGCGTCATCTCGCCGAACGCGGCGTGTCGGTGCCGGCGCCGATCGCCAATCGGAACGGCGACATCATCAATGCGCTGCACGGCAAGCCGGCTTCCATCGTGACCAAGCTGCACGGCGACTGCCAGCTTTCGCCGCAGCCGGTGCATTGCGCGGCGGTCGGCGCCATGCTGGCACGCATGCACGTTGCCGCGGCCGATTTCCCGATGCAGCAGCCGAATCTGCGCGGCCTGGCCTGGTGGAACGAGAACGCGCCGGTCGTGATGCCTTATCTGTCGGAAGCGAACAAGGAATTGCTGCGCGCGGAACTGGCTTTCCAGAACGACTTCGCAGCATCGGCCACTTATGCCCAGTTGCAAAAGGGGCCGGTGCATGCCGACCTGTTCCGCAACAATGTGATGTTCGATGGCGAACAGCTGACCGGCTTCTTCGATTTCTACTTTGCCGGTTGCGATACCTGGCTGTTCGATGTGGCCGTCACGATCAACGATTGGTGCATCGATCTGCAGAGCGGCGAACTGGACAAGGCCCGCGCGCGCGCGATGCTGGACGCCTATCACCGCGAACGCCCGTTCACCGCAGCCGAGCAGGCGGCGTGGCAAGCCATGCTGCGCGCCGGCGCGCTACGCTTCTGGCTCTCGCGGTTGTATGATTTCCATCTGCCGCGCGAAGCGGAAATGCTGACGCCGCACGATCCAGCGCACTTTGAACGGATCTTGCGTTTGCGCATCGAACAAGCAGCTCCCCCACTTTTCACTACGACTGCATGATGGAAACACTTCCCGCAAAAGTCGGCTGGCTCTGGATCAAGGAAGGCTTTGCCCTGTTCCGCAGGCAGCCGGCCGAACTTTCCGCGCTGTTTTTTGGCTACATGTTCGTGATGCTGCTGGTCGGCATGTTGCCGATGCTGGGCCGCATCGTGCTGTTGCTGCTGATCCCTTTCTTCTCGATCAGCTTCATGCAGGCTTGCGCGTATGTCGAAAAAGGCCGCAAGGTGTATCCCAACCTGCTGCTGACAGGGTTTCGTTCGCCGCAGGCGCGTACGCTGCTCCAGCTCGGGCTGGTCTATCTGTGCAGCGCCGTGATTGCGGTGCTGTGCTCCGCACTGGTCGACGGCGGCACCTTCCTGCACGCGGTGATCGGTGGTACTGCAGTCACCGAGGAAACCGTACGCACTTCCAACATCAGCACGGCGATGCTGGTCACTGCGCTGCTCTATCTGCTGGCCGGAATGGCATTGTGGTATGCGGCGCCGCTGATCGCCTGGCAGAAAATGAGCCTCGGCAAGGCGATTTTCTTCAGCATTTACGCCGTGCGGCGCGCGGTAAAGGCCTTCTTCCTGTTCGGCCTGATCTGGGGAGCACTGAATGTCGCCGTACCGGCGATCGTCAGCACGGTCCTCAGTGCGCTGACACATTCGCCGATGGTGACGATGTTCGCACTGCTGCCGCTGTCGGTCGTGCTCACCGTGATCATGTATTGCTCGTTCTATCCGACCTATACGCGCATGTTCGGCGACCCGCCGGATTTTTCTACCGCTGAAACAGCCTGATGTTGGCCTGAGTCAGCGCGGCAAGCAGGCGCGACCCGGTCTCAATTGAGTTTTTCGAGCTTGGCGATGCTGAGATCGAGCAGCTTCATGCCGTGCCGGCCGAAGTTGATGTGCGCGCGGGCGCTGGTGCCGCTTCCCTCGATGTTGACGATCACGCCCTCGCCGAACTTCGCATGCGCGACTGATTCGCCGATGCGCCAACCGAGATCGCTCTTGACGATGCTCTGCGCGATCTGATTGGTGCCGGGGCCAAAGGCATCTTCCCACTCCGCCTTCGGGCGCGCGAACCAGTGATGCTGCTGCACTTTCGGCGACAGCCACTTCAGCGACTCCTCCGGCATCTCATCGAGAAAGCGCGACTTCATGTTGTAGCGCGTCTGGCCATGCAGCATGCGCGTCTGCGAAAAGCTGATGTAGAGCCGACGCCGCGCACGCGTGATGGCGACATACATCAGACGGCGCTCTTCCTCGATGCCGCCTTCCTCTTTCTGGGAATTCTCATGCGGGAACAGACCTTCTTCGAGGCCGGTGATGAATACCGCGTCGAATTCCAACCCCTTGGCCGAATGCACGGTCATCAGCTGCATCGCATCCTGACCTGCCTGCGCCTGGTTGTCTCCGGCTTCCAGCGATGCGTGAGAGAGAAAGGCAGACAGCGGCGACATCACGGTCGCCAGCGGCGCATCCGCGTCCAGCACTTCGATGCCCTCTTCGGTCGTGATCGCTGCACCGGCCATCGCTTCGCTGCGCGGTCCGAGCAGCGCTGGCGCGTCGAGCCCAAAGCCCTCTTCGGACACGAACAAGGTGGCGGCGCTCACCAGCTGCTCAAGGTTCTCGATGCGATCCGCACCTTCCTTCTCGTTTTGATAATGCGTCATCAGGCCGCTCGCTTCCAATACGACCTGCACCATTTCCGGCAAGGGCAGATTTTGCGTTTCGAAGCGTGCACCCTCGATCAGCCTGACGAAAGCGCCGAGCGCTGTGCCCGCCTTCCCCGTCATGTAGGGCACCGCGGCGTATAGAGAAACGTTGTACTGCCTTGCAGCATCCTGCAATTGCTCCAGCGAACGTGCGCCGATGCCGCGTGTCGGGAAATTCACCACGCGCAGGAAGGCGGAATCGTTGTGCGGATTGTCCATCAACTGCAGATAGGCGATCGCGTGCTTGATTTCGGCGCGCTCGAAGAAGCGCTGCCCGCCGTACACGCGGTAAGGAATGCCTGCCGAGAACAATGCATGCTCGATCACGCGTGACTGTGCGTTCGAACGGTACAGAATCGCAATCTCGTTGCGTGTGCTACCTTCGGCAATCAGGCTCTTTGCCTCCTCGATGATCCACTGCGCTTCCTGCAGGTCGCTGGTTGCCTCGTAGATGCGCACCAATTCGCCGTGGCCGGCATCGGTGTGCAGATTCTTGCCGAGGCGATTGGTGTTGTTGGAGATCAGCGCGTTCGCGGTATCGAGAATGTGGCCGTGCGAACGATAGTTCTGCTCCAGCTTGATCAGGTTTTCGACCTTGAACTCGCGCTCGAAGGCGCTCATGTTGCCGACATTGGCGCCGCGAAACGCATAGATGCTCTGGTCGTCGTCGCCGACCGCGAAGATCGCATTGTGCGGCCCGGCCATCAGTTTCAGCCAGTTGTACTGCAGATTGTTCGTGTCCTGGAATTCGTCGACCAGGATGTGACGAAAGCGTTGCTGATAGTGCTCGCGCAAGGGCTGGTTGCGCGACAGCAGCTCGTAGGTGCGCAGCAGCAGTTCGGCGAAATCCACCACGCCTTCGCGCTGGCACTGCTGCTCGTACAGCTCGTAGAGTTCGACGAACTTGCGGTTGTAGTCGTCGAACACTTCGACCTGATGCGCACGCAGGCCGTTTTCCTTCGCGTTGTTGATGAAATACATCAAGTTGCGCGGCGGATATTTTTCATCGTCGATATTGTTTGCCTTCAGCAGGCGCTTGATCATCGACAGCTGGTCCTGGGTGTCCAGAATCTGGAAAGATTGCGGCAACGCTGCATCGCGGTAATGCGCACGCAGCAGGCGGTTGCATAAGCCATGGAAAGTGCCGATCCACATGCCGCGCGTATTGATCGGCATCATGGCCGACAAGCGCGTCATCATCTCCTTCGCCGCCTTGTTCGTGAACGTCACCGCCAGGATGCCGGCCGGCGACACCTGGCCGGTCTGGATCAGCCAAGCGATGCGCGTCGTCAGCACGCGCGTTTTCCCCGATCCCGCACCGGCCAGGATCAGTGCGGATTGCGCTGGAAGTGTAACGGCGGCAAGTTGTTCGGGATTGAGATTGTGAAGAAGATTTTGCATCCACCGATTATACCGGTCGGGGTATGCGCCCTCCTGCGCCGGCTCAGATCGTCTGCGAGGGACGACGCACGCCGCGGTCGATGCTGGGCAGGGATGGCAACTGCGGCCTGAACGCGCGTACCACGTCCAGATAATCGAGCGCGCGATAACGATGATGGTTTTCCAGTGCGACCAGAAGCAGGCCACACAGGAGCAAGCCAACGCCGACGCCCTTCAGAAAACGCTTTGCAGTGATCGCGCCGTACGCCAGCATCGCCGCGCCGATGGCCGCGCAGGCGATGTCTGTCGCCATCACGGTCGAGAAGCCTTGCAGCATGTCCGCCAGATGCTCTGCCTCGATCTGCTGATAACGCACCGGATCGTGGGCCAGCATGGCCGCAGCGGTTGCATGCGTATCATCCACTTGCAGCAGATATGCGAACGAGCTCACGCCGATCACCGCACTGATGGTCGCCAGCGCAGCGGCAAATCCTTTCCAGAAGCGATTGCTGCGCTTGGCGAGCAAGGCGGCCACCAGCAGCGCCAGCAGACTTGAGAAGAGCAGATATGGCAAGGGCAAGGCTTCCGCATCGTAGTAACGATGCAAGGCTACCGTCATGTCGGTCCGGTCAACGGTAGAAAAACCGGCAGCAAAACCGACAGCACATGGCGCGGACAACAGCAGCGCCAGCAGACCTCGCGCCTCTCGCATCCCCGCTCCCCGTTCCGCTGCAATATGCATATCCCCTCTCGCCCCCGTTCCGCGTCGATTTTCCCACAGCTACGACGCCTCCCCGGTAATTTATAATGCTCGATTCGACTCAATTCACCGCCACATCATGGAATTAGCCAAGTCTTTCGACCCCGCCGACATTGAAACCTTCTGGCGCGCCGAGTGGGAAAAGCGCGGATATTTCACGGCCACCGTCGATCCTGCCAAACCTTCGTTCGCGATCCAGCTGCCGCCGCCGAACGTGACCGGCACGCTGCACATGGGCCACGCGTTCAACCAGACCATCATGGACGGCCTGACGCGCTACTACCGCATGCGCGGCTACAACACGGCATGGATTCCCGGCACCGATCACGCCGGCATCGCGACGCAGATCGTGGTCGAGCGCCAGCTCGATGCACAGAAGATTTCGCGCCACGATCTGGGCCGCGAGAAATTCCTGCAAAAAGTGTGGGAGTGGAAGGAAAAATCCGGCTCGACGATTACCGGCCAGATGCGCCGCATCGGCGCTTCCGCCGACTGGCAACGAGAATACTTCACGATGGACGCGCCGCGTTCCAAGGTCGTCACCGAAGTCTTCGTGCGCCTGTTCGAGCAGGGGCTGATCTATCGCGGCAAGCGCCTGGTCAACTGGGACCCGGTGCTGGGCACGGCGGTATCCGATCTCGAAGTGGTCTCGGAAGAGGAAGACGGCCACATGTGGCACATCCGCTACCCGCTGGCGGACGGCACCAAATACCAATTCCCGATTGCATTCGATGAAGACGGCAAGGCCACCGAATGGGAAGAGCGCGACTTCATCGTCGTCGCCACCACGCGCCCCGAAACCATGCTGGGTGACGTCGCCGTGGCAGTCGATCCAACCGATGCGCGCTACCAAGCCCTGGTCGGCAAGCAGCTCGTGCTGCCGCTGTGCAATCGCACGATTCCGTTGATCACCGACGAATATGTCGACAAGAACTTCGGCACCGGCTGCGTGAAGATCACGCCGGCGCACGACTTCAACGACTATGCGGTCGGTCAGCGCCACAAGCTCGAGCAGATCAGCATTCTGACGCTCGGTGCCAAGATCAATGACAACGCGCCTGCCGCGTATCAGGGCATGGATCGCTACGTCGCACGTAAGCAGATCGTCGCCGATCTCGAAGCGCAAGGTCTGATGGAATCCGTGAAACCGCACAAGCTGATGGTGCCACGCGGCGACCGCACCGGCGTCGTCATCGAGCCGATGCTGACCGATCAATGGTTTGTGGCAATGAGCAAGCCGGCGCCGGAAGGGACCTTCAATCCCGGCAAGTCGATTGCCGAAGTCGCGCTGGAAAAGGTTTCCAGCGGCGAGATCAAGTTCGTACCGGAAAACTGGACCACCACCTACAACCAATGGCTGAACAACATCCAGGACTGGTGCATCTCGCGCCAATTGTGGTGGGGCCATCAGATCCCGGCGTGGTACGACGAGGAAGGCAATATCTACGTCGCACGCGACGAAGAGGAAGCAAAGGCGAAGGCCGGCGGCAAATCCTTGAAACGCGATGACGACGTGCTCGACACCTGGTTCTCATCCGCCCTGGTGCCCTTCTCCACGCTCGGCTGGCCGGAAGAGACGCCGGACTTGAAAGCCTTTCTGCCATCGTCCGTGCTGGTCACCGGCTTCGACATCATCTTCTTCTGGGTCGCGCGCATGGTGATGATGACGTCGCACTTCACCGGCAAGGTTCCGTTCAAGACCGTGTACGTGCACGGCCTGGTGCGCGATTCCAGCGGCCAGAAGATGTCGAAATCCAAGGGCAACACGCTGGACCCGATCGACCTGATCGATGGCATTAGCGTCGACGATCTGGTGGCGAAACGCACCGTCGGCCTGATGAACCCGAAACAGGCCGCAAGCATCGAGAAGGCGACACGCAAGGAATTCGCCGCCGGCATTTCCGCCTACGGCACCGACGCGTTGCGCTTCACGATGGCGAGCTACGCCTCGCTGGGCCGCAACATCAATTTCGACCTCGGCCGCTGCGAAGGCTATCGCAACTTCTGCAACAAGCTATGGAACGCGACGCGCTTCGTGCTGATGAATTGCGAGGGGCACGATTGCGGTTTCCGCGATGCGCCTTGCGCAGCCGGCGACTGCGAACTTGGCGGTTACACCGACTTCTCGCAAGCCGATTACTGGATCGTCTCGCTGCTGCAGCGCGTGGAAGCCGAAGTGGCGAAAGGCTTTGCCGACTACCGCTTCGACAACATCGCCTCCGCGATCTACCAGTTCGTCTGGGACGAATACTGCGACTGGTATTTGGAAGTCGCCAAGGTGCAGATCCAAACCGGCACCGAAGCGCAGCAACGCGCGACGCGCCGCACCCTGTTGCGCGTGCTGGAAACGATACTGCGTCTGGCGCATCCGATCATCCCGTTCATCACCGAGCAGTTGTGGCAAACCGTCGCGCCATTGACCGGCGTCACACTGAAAGCCGGCGGCGACACCATCATGCTGCAAAAGTATCCGGAGTCGCAGCCGGACAAGATTGATGAAGCGTCCGAGCAATGGATGGCCGAACTGAAATCGCTGACCGACGCCTGCCGCAACCTGCGCGGCGAGATGCAACTGTCGCCGGCACAGCGCGTGCCGCTGATCATGGAAGCGGCCGACGCGGCGCAGACGGAACGCCTGCAAGCCTTCGCCCCATACCTCCAATCGCTGGCCAAGCTGTCGGAAGTACAGGTCGTCACCAAGCTGCCGGAATCGCCGGCACCGGTTTCGATCGTCGGCACCACCAAGCTGATGCTGAAGGTCGAGATCGACGTGGCTGCCGAACGCGAACGTCTGACCAAGGAAATCACGCGTCTCGAGGGTGAGATCAGCAAGGCCAACGCCAAGCTCTCCAACGAAAGCTTTGTCGCACGCGCTCCGGCGCAGGTAGTGGCACAAGAGAAGGAACGTGTCGCGAACTTCTCGGCGACCTTGGACAAGCTGCGGGAACAGTTCGCGAAGCTGTAAGTACGAAAACGCTGCAAAAAAAAGCGCAGGCAATGCCTGCGCTTTTTTATTTTCGCTTCATTTATTCCGTTCAACCATCGATATGCGCGACCAGCGGCAAATGATCCGATGCCAGCCTTGCCAGCGGTGTTGCATGCACATTGATGCGCAACAAGCGATGCCGTGGACTGATCCAGATGCGGTCGAGCGCAAACACCGGCCAGCGCGACGGAAAGGTACGTACCGTGGGCACCGCTTCGAAATGCGAAACCAGGCGGCGCAAACACCGGCCGTAGACGAACCACTCGTTGACGTCGCCCATCAATATCACCGGCATGCTGTCCGTATCGAAAGTTTGCAGAAGACGGCTGATCTGATCGCATCGCTCCGCCGGCCGCAAGCCGAGGTGAGTCGCGACGATGCGCAAAGGATTGCCATGCACGTCGAGGTCCGCATCCAGTGCGCCGCGCGGTTCGCGGCTGCCGAAGGACAGATCGATGGTACGCGTCATCCGGACCGGATACCGGCTCAGTACGGCATTGCCATAGCGGCGATGCGGCAGATTCAGTGCCGGCCCTTCGACTGCATGAAACCCGGTGGCCTGCTGCAGCGCGCTCAACACATTTTCCCGCCGCGTATCACCGAGCGGCACTTCCTGCAGCGCAATCACGTCGGCGTCGATTTCCTGCAGGACCGCCGCGACCCGGCTCGGATTGAAGCGGCGGTCGGTGCCGACTGCGCCGTGGATGTTGTAGGTCGCAACGGTCAATGGCCAAGGATCCAGATCCACAGGCTGTTCGGGTTGCAACTTGTCGTTGTTCATCTCCATGGTGCCGATCTCATGATGCTTTCATAGGTGCTTTGTGCGGCCGGTCGAACAGCTTCTGCAGTCCGATCGCAATGGCGATCAGCAATACGCCGACCGCGGCGAGAATCGCAAACGTTTCCGGACTGGGATCGCGGATCGCCGCCGCGAGATGGTGAACGAAGGTCACGGTAAGGATGATGCCTGGACTCATGCCGAGCGCCGTGCCAAGCATGTAATCGCGCAGGCCGATGTGTGAAGCGCCGGCAATCACATTGACGACCGTGAAAGGCGCAATCGGCAGGATGCGGATGATCGCCATCGCCAGAATGCCGCGCTTGGCAATGCGACGACTCAAGCGGTTGACGCGCGCGCCAAGATACCGGCGCACGGTATCGCGCCCTATCCATCTGCCAAGCAGGTAGGTGAGCACCGCCGTCGTGGTGGAACCGACGATCGCATACATCGCGCCGTACAAGGGACCAAACACGGCGCCGGTCACGCCGATCAGCAGCGTGATCGGAATGACGAGACCAGCCACCGCATAAAACGCGATGACGATCAATGGCGTAAACGGCATCTCGTCGATGCGGTGCGCGACCGCGATCAGCGACGTCAGGTTGACCCACTTGCCGAGCGGTGTGAAACGCCAGGCCAGTGCGCAGATCGCGAGCGCCAGCGCGAAGATGCCCAGGCCAACCAGGCGGCGCGGCACCGGCTTGCGCGCGTCTTTCGGAACGAGCTGCGCAATCAGCTCGTTCGGGTTGATCGGGCGTTCGGGGTCGAACACCGCATTGGCCGGAATCAGCGCATCGGCGCTCGGGATCGCAATCGGATCGAATTCGATCAACCAACGCTTGTCGCGCTTGAGCTCCGCGATCGCCGCATGCAGACTGCCAAGCCGGGTCAGCACCCCGGCCACTACATGCGGCTCGGTCTCCAGATGCTCGGCAAGGAGTCGATTGCGCATCTGCGCCACCGCGCTGCGCAACCGCACGCGGTCTGCTTCGTCCTCGCCGCTGCGTGCGTCGATGATCAGATTGCATTCGGTATCGAGCACCAGCGAGCGGTTGCTCATGTTGGCCGAACCGACGCAGAACACGTCGTCGTCCACCGCAAACACCTTGCTGTGCACGTTTAGGCAACCTTCGTCGAGCCCCGGGATCTGCGGACAATACATGCGATAGCGTCTGCGCACATCGGCCGCCTTCAATCTGCCATGCACCCGAGCACGCAGCACGCCCATCGTGGCCTGTTCCAGCCAGCCGCTCTGCATTTCGGGAGAAACGATCGCAACCTCGGGCGCATCCTCGTCGTTCAGGCGCTCCGCCAGCGCCGTGCAGATCAGATCGGAAGTGAAGTACTGGTTCTCGAAAAACAGCCAGCGGCGCGCCGAGGAAATCGCGTCGAGATACAACTGGCGAATTTCGAAAACGCCGGGACCGCTCTCGAATGCCGGCTGCGTGCGCGCAATGCCGATGCGCAGATCCGTGATGTCCGGTTCGACCATCGCGGGCCAGGGATCATCCAGCGATGGACGTGGGGCAGCGTTGCTTGTGCGGCCGGTGGCCGCGTGCCAGCGTGCACGTGCGAGTTCGCCAAGCGCGGCCGCGGCTTCGCCATCGACGATAGCCTGTACGTCGTGAAAGGGGCCGTAGCGCTTGCCGTCCGCATCCACGCGATGAGGGTTGTCGCAGGTGTGCGCCGCCGTGTCCCAGCGGCTGCGCGTCAAGTCCAGCCCGCCGACGAAAGCGACGCGATCGTCGATCACAACGATCTTCTGGTGATGCGATGCGCCGACCGGATGGCGGCCATCCATTTGCACGCGCAGGCGCCGCTGCGTCTGCCAGCCGCTGTTATACGCTGGCGGCAATTCGCGTTCCAGCGCATAGACCATCGCGAAATCCCAGTTCAGCACATGCACGTGCAGCTCGGGCCGTGCCTTGACGAGAGCGGCGAGAAATTCGGCAAGCGGTTCCGGCCAACCGTCGTTGGCGCCTTCCGGCACCAGCCGTACGCGGCTGTCGATATCCCAGCTGAGGATGAAGATGCTGTGACGCGCGTTCGCCATCGCCTGCCGAACCGCCGAAAAATATGCCTGCGCGTCAATCAGCAGCGAAAAGCGTCTGGTGCGTGCAATGCGCCAGCAATTGCGGCCCGGACGCAGCAAGCCCTCCTCCGCATTGTCGGCAGAGGCGGTGAGGTCGGTCGTTTCTGACGGGCGGTTTCCATCGGACATGATGTTCGATGGATTGCGAAGAGGTGATGAAGGTTCCGGCGCGGGCTTGCGCGCGAACACATTGCGGCAGCTATGTCGCTAAAAATCGCCTATCAGACGAAAGAAACGGTCAATCCCGGCAAAGTCACGCCGGAAAAGGCGGTGGCCCAGGTCTGGCCCGGCTTCACCGGGCAGGCGGCGGTCAGCGCACCGGTGGCAATCAGTTCGCCGGCTCCCAGGGGCGGAAACTGCGGCTGGTTCTTCAGCAATTGATGCAGATGCCACAGCGCATGCACCGGGCTGCCCATGACGTCGCTGCCGAAGCCTGCGCTCTGCAGGAAGAATTCGCCGCCTTCGCTGCGGGACATCGATACGCTGGCATTGGGAAGAATTGCCGCCAGGTGGTGGCGCGTGCCAGCAGACAGCATATGCGGCTCGCCGACGATCAGGGTGCCATGCAGGCCAAAAGCGGCGACGACGTCCGCCGCATCGAATTTCCAGTCGGGAAAAGGACAGCTGACGATTTCAAAGCCGTGCGCCATCCAGCTGATGCATTCCGCCATGTCTTCGACGCTCGCATCGGCTGGGGGCGTCTTGCCCAGCATGAAAACGATTTCCGGCTCGATGCGCGGCTGCACCGCGCCGCGCAGGCTCTGCACGCCGTGATTGTGCTCGGCGTAGCGAATCGTCGCATCGTACATCGGCGCCCAGATCGGCGCAGTGACCGCTTGTTCGCCTTCGCCCTGCGGCCATAACTTGGGATTCGTATAACCGATCTTGCGCCCGGCCAGCGTTTCGCCTTCGGCGATGCGAATTTCGAAGACGCGCCGTGCGATCTCGTAGGCATCGGCGAGCGAAATGCCGTCTCTCGAAAGGCAAGGCAGCGTGCGCGCATGGGCACGCGCATCGAGCAGCAGCTGCGCATAACGATTGGCTTGGGTGCTCATCAACATGGCGACTTGGAAAGTTGACTGAAGGCAAGAACGATTGTCTTCGACGCAATGTTTTTATTCAAGGGGGTCGGCGTCGCCTGATACATCATCGAATGACTGCCGGCACGGCCCGCAAGTTCAACTGCATCGGCGGGAAGATCAGGATTTTCCGGCGTGTTTGCGCAGGTGGCGATCCAGCTGGTTGGCGAATTGCCGAAGATCCGATGGACTGAAGGCAGCCGGCCCGCCGGTTTCCACGCCGCTGCTGCGCAGCTGGTCCATGAAGTCGCGCATGGTCAGGAACTGCGCAATATTGTCCTGCGTATAAAACTCGCCGCGCGGATTCAAGGCATACGCCTGTTTTTTCAGCACATCGGCCGCAAGCGGAATATCGGCAGTGATCACCAGATCGCCGGGCTGCGTCAGGCGGACTATTTCCTGATCCGCCACGTCGAATCCTGCCGGCACCTGCAAAGCTTTGATGAAACGCGACGGCGGTGTGCGCAGCAACTTGTTGGCAACCAGGGTCAACGGAATTTCGAGTCGTTCGGCAGCACGGAACAACACGTCCTTGATGACATTGGGGCAAGCATCGCCATCGACCCAGATATGCATGCTCGTCGAATGTGTGTGGACAGCCTTACTGGCCGTTCCACAGATCGCCGGTGGGATTGGCCTGCGGCGCGGCGACACCAAAGTGCTGATACGCGAGCGAAGTCGCAACACGGCCACGCGGTGTGCGCTGCAGGAAGCCTTGCTGGATCAGATAAGGTTCGAGCACGTCCTCGATCGTGTCGCGCTCTTCGCCGATCGCGGCAGCGAGATTATCGAGTCCAACCGGTCCGCCATTGAACTTGAACAGCACCGCTTCCAGCAGCTTGCGGTCCATCACGTCGAAGCCGACCGGATCGACGTCCAGCATGATCAATGCGGCGTCGGCCATTTCCTTGGTGATGCGGCCGCTGCCCTTCACTTCCGCATAGTCGCGTACGCGGCGCAGCAGACGGTTCGCGATACGCGGCGTGCCGCGGCTGCGGCGTGCGATTTCAAACGCACCATCGTCGTCGATCGGTGCATTCAACAGCGCGGCACTGCGCGAGACGATGCGTGTCAGTTCGGTCGGCGTGTAAAACTCCAGCCGCGCGACGATGCCAAAGCGATCGCGCAAGGGATTGGTCAGCATGCCGGCGCGCGTGGTGGCGCCGACCAGCGTGAACGGCTGCAAATCCAGCCGTACCGAACGCGCAGCCGGGCCTTCGCCGATCATGATGTCGATCTGGTAGTCCTCGAGCGCGGGATACAAAATCTCTTCGACCACCGGCGACAGGCGATGGATTTCGTCGATGAACAGTACGTCGTTCGCTTCGAGATTGGTCAACAGCGCAGCAAGATCGCCCGCGCGTTCCAGCACCGGGCCGGAAGTTTGCCGCAGATTGACGCCCATTTCGCGCGCGATGATGTGCGCCAGCGTCGTCTTGCCCAGGCCTGGCGGGCCGAACAGCAAGGTGTGATCGAGCGCTTCGCGCCGCTGCCGGGCGGCGGCAATGAACACTTCCAGCTGGCCGCACGCCTTTTCCTGGCCGACGTATTCTTCCAGCTGCTTCGGGCGCAAGGCGCGTTCGATCGCCTCCTCGTTAGGCGATACGGGCGTGGCCGCAATGATGCGCTGTTCGCTGAAGTCGTCGGTCTGGATGCTCATGGCTGCATTGTATCGTCAGAGTTCGCTTACGCCTTCGACAAGGCTTTCAATGCCAGCTTGATGCCGTCAGACACACTGCTGCCCGCCGGCACCTGCTTCAACGCCAGCGTCGCTTCCTTGTCGGAATAGCCGAGCGCGAGCAAGGCGTTCAGGATGTCTGAAGTGGCGTCACCAACCGCGGCCGCACCCGGCGCACCGATGTCGGCCCCCAGCTTGCCCTTCAATTCCAGCAGCAGACGCTCCGCAGTTTTCTTGCCGATGCCCGGCACCTTGGTCAGGCGGCCGGCGTCCTGCAGCGTGATCGCCTGCGACAGGTCGTGCACCGACATGCCGGACAAGATCGACAGTGCAGTGCGCGCGCCGATGCCGCTGATCTTGATCAGTTCCTTGAAGACGTTGCGTTCTTCGGCCGTGCCGAAGCCGAACAGAATGTGTGCATCCTCACGCACCACCAGATGCGTCAGCAGCACGACTTTTTCGTTCAGGTTCGGCAAGTTGTAGAAGGTGCTCATCGGCACATTCACTTCATATCCCACGCCGTTGCAGTCGAGCAGAATTTGCGGCGGATTTTTTTCCAGCAACGCGCCGGAGAGACGACCTATCATCGCGGAGACCCGATCAAAACGAAGAGTGCGCAAGCGTCTGCCTGCGCGAATGCTGCACTATAAAACAAGAATGAGAGGATGCGGCAGACGATCAGCCGACCAGGCGACCGCCGCGTACGCGCAAGCCTTTTTTCGCCAGTTCCGGCGCCAGTGCGCCGAGATTCGCCAGCGCATCGCCGCTATGCGCATGGCAGATCGCTACGCCCAGCGCGTCGGCCGCATCCGTGCCCGGCAAACCCGGCAGCTTCAGCAGGCGCTGCACCATCTCCTGCACCTGCGCCTTCTGCGCCTTGCCGTGTCCGGCGACCGCCTGCTTGATCTGCAACGCCGTGTATTCGGCCACGCGGAGTTCTGCGCCGACCAGCGCGCAGATCGCCGCGCCCCGCGCCTGACCGAGCAACAGCGTCGATTGCGGATTCACGTTGACGAAAACTTTTTCGATCGCCGCGCAGTCGGGTCGATAGGTGCCGACGATTTCCGCCACGCTGTCGAGGATGGTCTTCAGACGTTGTGGCAGATCGGCATCGGCGGTCTTGATCGTACCCGACGCCACATAGGCAAGCTGGTTGCCCTGTTTGTGGATCACGCCGAAGCCCGTCGTGCGCAGGCCGGGATCGATGCCGAGAATTTTCATAAGACGCCTGGTAGGTGAACGTTCACATCATAGCGAACGTTCACCGCTTGCACCGCACCGATGGGCTATCAGTGGCGGAAATGCCGCGTACCGGTCAACACCATCACGATGCCATGCTCGTTCGCCGCATCGATCACTTCCTGATCGCGCATCGAGCCGCCCGGATGAATGACGCTGGTCGCACCCGCCTCGACCACGACATCCAGGCCGTCGCGGAACGGGAAGAAGGCGTCCGACGCCACGGCCGTGCCGACCAGCGACAAGCCGGCGTTCTGCGCCTTGATCGCCGCAATGCGCGCGGAATCGACGCGGCTCATCTGGCCGGCGCCCATGCCCATCGTCATGCCGTCCTTGCAGAACACGATCGCATTCGATTTGACGAATTTCGCGACGCGCCACGCAAACATCAGATCCTGCAATTGCTGCGGCGTCGGCTGCTTTTTCGTGACGACCTTCAGTTCGGCGAGGGCCACGTTCTTCGCATCCGGCGACTGCACCAGCAGGCCGCCGCCGACGCGCTTGAAGTCGTAGTTGTTGACCGCATCGCCGAGCGGAATTTCCAGCAGGCGCACGTTCTGTTTGGCAAAGAACACCTTCTTCGCCTGCTCGGTAAAAGATGGCGCAATCAGCACTTCGACGAACTGCTTGGCGACCGCTTCCGCCGCATTGCCGTCCAGCTCGCGGTTGAAGGCGATGATCCCGCCGAAGGCAGAGGTCGGATCGGTCTGCAGCGCCTTGCTGTAGGCTTCCAGCGGCGTGATGCCGACGGCGACGCCGCAAGGATTCGCGTGCTTGATGATCACGCAGGCCGCTTCATCGAAAGTCTTCACGCACTCCCATGCCGCATCGGCATCGGCGATGTTGTTGTACGACAGTTCCTTGCCCTGCAGCTGCGTGTAATTCGCCAGTGCGCCGGCTTGCGGATTGGCCTCACGGTAGAACGCAGCTGACTGGTGCGGATTTTCGCCATAGCGCATTTCCTGCACCTTGTCGAAATGCAGATTCAGCGTGGCCGGATAGGCGCTGCGCGTTGCGTGCGACTTGTCTTCGCCCAGCGAGGTGAAATAGTTAGTGATCGCGCCGTCGTATTGTGCGGTGTGCGCGAACACTTTCTTCGCCAGCGCGAACTTGGTTTCGAAGCTGACCTCGCCGTTGCCGACCTTCATTTCGGAAAGTACCTGCGCATAGTCGGCCGGGTCGCAAATGACCGTCACGTCCTTGTGGTTCTTCGCCGACGAGCGCAGCATGGCCGGGCCGCCGATATCGATATTCTCGATCGCGTCTTCCAGCGAGCAGTGCTCGCGCGCGATGGTTTGCTGGAACGGATACAGATTGACGACCACCATGTCGATGGTCGGAATGCCATGCTTGGCTAGCGCATCCGTATGCTCGGGAAAATCGCGGCGCGCGAGGATGCCGCCATGCACCTTCGGATGCAGCGTCTTCACGCGGCCGTCCAGCATTTCCGGAAAGCCCGTGTAATCCGCCACTTCCGTGACGGCGATGCCATTGTCGGCCAGCAGCTTGGCGGTGCCGCCGGTCGACAGGATACGCACCCCCATATCGGCCAGCGCGCGTGCGAAATCGAGCACGCCGGTTTTGTCGGAAACGGAAATGAGCGCTTGTTTGATCATGATGAAACCCGAGGAATAAGGTGAAACGAATTCGGTGGCGGACGGAGGCTGCTCTGTGTGTTTCTACTTACAGCAGACCGTGCTGCTGCAGCTTCTTGCGCAGCGTGTTGCGATTGATGCCCAACATGTCGGCCGCTTGCGACTGGTTACCGCCGGCGCGCTCCATGACGGCTTCGAGAATCGGCTTCTCGACGGTAAACACCACCATCTCGTACACGTTCGACGGCATCTGCTCGCCAAGATCCTTGAAGTATTTCTCGAGGCTTTTCTTGACGACGTCTTGAATATTGTCTTTGCTCATGTCGGGACGAGATGAAATGTTACGGTCAGGCGGCCTGCGCCAGGTCCGGCGGGTTTTCCGCAGCGGGGCGATATTGTAACCGTTCGCCATGGGCCAACTGCGATTCGAAGAAGGCATCGAGCGCAGCCAATTGCGCCTCGCAGTCGTCGAGCTTGTTCATCTGCTGGCGGAAGGTTTCGCCGCCTTCGAGTTCACGCACATACCAGCCGATATGCTTGCGCGCGGTGCGCACGCCCAGATACTCGCCGTAGAACGCATAGTGCGCACGCAAATGCTCAGCCAGCACACTACGGGCCTCATCGATCGTCGGCGCCGGCAGATGCGTGCCGGTACGCAAGTAGTGCACGATCTCGCGGAAGATCCACGGCCGGCCCTGCGCCGCACGGCCCACCATCACGGCGTCCGCGCCGGTAGCTTGCAGCACGAATTTCGCTTTCTCGGGCGAAGTGATGTCGCCATTGGCCACTACCGGAATCGACACTGCCGCCTTCACCGCCGCGATCGTCTCGTACTCCGCTTCGCCACTGTAGCCATCGGCGCGCGTGCGGCCATGCAGCGTCAGCATCGCGATGCCGCTCTGCTCGGCAATGCGCGCAATGTTCAAGGCGTTCTTGTGGGCGCGATCCCAGCCGGTGCGGAATTTCAGCGTGACCGGCACGTCGACGGCCGACACGACGGCTTCCAGAATCTGCGCCACCAGGCTTTCGTGCTGCAGCAGCGCGGAGCCGCACCAGCTGTTGCACACTTTTTTCACCGGACAACCCATGTTGATGTCGATGATCTGCGCGCCGCGGTCGACGTTGAACTTCGCGCATTCGGCCAGCATGTCGGGATCTGCCCCGGCGATCTGGACCGCTTTGGGTTCCATCTCGCCATCGTGGTTGATGCGACGCGAAGTTTTCTCCGAAGCCCACAGCTTGGGATTCGAGGCTGCCATTTCAGAGACTGCGTAGCCTGCGCCGAGCTGCTTGCACAATTGCCGGAACGGGCGATCGGTCACGCCGGCCATCGGTGCGACGAAGACTTCATTGGCAAGTGTGTAGGGACCGATGTTCACGGGCGGCGGCAAGGCGAATTGCAGGAAAGCGCTATTTTAGCCGCATCGCGGACTGCGATTTCGGCTGAAGGTCAAATTCCATGCGGGTTTGCGGCACATAGCCCACATATCGCAATCGTATTGCGCGATGCGGGATGCCGAACTGATTCGATACCTTCATGCACAGCATGAAGTGTCGCGACGACGATATTCCTTATCGTGCGTTATCGCGCATTGTCGGCTTCGTCCAGCGCGGTGTGCGCCAGATGCGCGACATCCGCCCATTGCAACACGTGAAAACGCGCGCCATCCCACTTCAGGCGATTGATGCTGGCATTCAGCACATCGAAATTGCGCGCGTGTTCGTAGCCCAGACCATGAGCATGGCGATACAAGGTGTCGAGCACGCCGCCGTGCGAGACGACTGCGATGCGGCGATATCCTTCCAAACTGGCCAACCGCGTGAGGCTATTCAAAGCACGGGCGGCAAATTCGCGCAGCGTTTCGGCCTGACGCTCGCCGGCCGTGTAACGCGCGTCGAGATCGCGCTGCTTCCATGCGAGGAAGTCCGCTGGATAGCGTTCGCTGATTTCGCTGTGGACCAGGCCTTCGAAAGCGCCGAAGCAGCGTTCGCGCAAACCCGGATCGGTCTGCACGGTCATGCCGCGTGCATCGGCTATCGCCTGCGCGGTGTCGCGCGCACGTTGCAGATCGCTGGAAAAAATCGCATCCAGCGGTTCCTCGCCCAGCGCACGGCCCAGTGCGGCGGCCTGACGCACGCCTTCCGCGTTCAATGCAATATCGCAGTGGCCTTGCAGGCGCTTCTCGACATTCCAGTCGGTTTCGCCGTGGCGGATCAGCAGGATATCGGTCACGGCAGCCTTAGAGGGAAACGGCGGGATTCAGCGTGTACAGGCCGGTGATGCTCGCCTGCGCCAGGATATGGCCGGCAATCGCCTGCCGCACTTGCGGCGCAGTGAAGTTGCCGTCCACTGGCACGCGCGCGATATCGAGCGCATACAGCGTGAAAATGTAGTGATGCACGATCGCATCGTTCCACGGCGGGCACGGGCCGTCGTAGCCGAAGTAAGTGCCCGACATGTCCTTGTCGTGCGCGAACCAGCCGGTGTAGTCATTGACGCCGTGACGCGCGCCGGCAAACGGCGAACTCGCAATCGCTGGACCGGACTTGCCGCGTGGCGTGACGCCATTCGCGAAACTGCCGGCGGCGATCTGGGTCGTCGCGGCCGGGATGTCGACCAGCGTCCAGTGGAAGAATTCGACACGCGGCAGATCGGCCGGCACCGTCTTTCCTTCCTGGTTCACGTTGTCGCCACGCGAGGGCACGTCGGGATCGTGCACGATCAGCGCCAGCGACCTGGTGCCGGCCGGCACGTCGCTCCAGGCCAGATGCGGATTGCGATTGGCAGACAATTTGACATGGGTATTCGGGTCTTGCACGCAGAAGGCGAATTCGCCGGGAATGGCGGCGCCGTTCCGGAAAGAATCAGTCCATAGTTTCATTGCGCACTCCGATGCTCGTGTGACAAAGCGTTCATTGTAGCGGCACGACGTTCAGGCCGTTGGCTTGACCTGAAGCCAGAAGGTCACCGGTCCGTTATTGATCAGCGCAACTTGCATGTCGGCGCCGAAGCGACCGGTTTCGGTCTTGGAATGCTTGCCGTATGCAGCAGCGACGAAGTAATCGAACAGTCGACGTGCATCGGCCGGCGGCGCGGCCGGCGTGAACGAGGGACGCGTGCCGGATTGCGTATCGGCGGCCAGCGTGAATTGCGGCACCAGCAGCAAACCGCCCT
>Ga0310811_10000770_pt1 | contig 41080 bp, 73 predicted proteins | sample YCmetagenome_FD_207642 | JGI IMG/M metagenome (GOLD analysis project Ga0310811, IMG submission 207642) | Soil microbial communities from experimental microcosm in Duke University, North Carolina, United States - YC | ecosystem: Engineered > Artificial ecosystem > Soil microcosm > Unclassified ...
GCGGTCACCATTGACGAATCTCCGCGAAACTTTCGCGTATCATTTGCCCTACTTTTTCGCATTTGCTCTCTCTACCTTTGGTTGCAGAGAGAGCGAGGAACGGCACGCTGATGAACGGAAAGGAGGAGCCGACTGAACTGCAGCCGCCCTGGTGTTTCACGTATTTGAACGGTCTCTGGCTCAAGGCAAAGCGACTGCTCTGGGAGGAGCACGCGACTGACGAAGACAGACGAGACGCACGCGGGGACGTGCGGGACGATGAGGGCTGAGGCATGGTGACGCTTGGGGAAGCGATCACCGCCTGCCTGACGCGCGCCGGGCTACGGCTGCGCATTGAGCAGTGGGAGGCGATGCAAGCAGATCGGGCGAACGACAATCTCACGCCGCACACCGATCGCGAACAACCAGAACATCTTGCAGACGCGCCTTCGGGCCAGGGAGAGCGCTGTTGATCTTGCGGGCTACAGTCTCCGCGTCGTGCTCCTGGATCAGGCGCAGGGCCATGCTCTGCCGCGCCGGCGTCATGCGGTCCTCGAACGAGGAATACCGACGACCCGACTTCACGCCAGGCTTCGGACCACGCTTGCTGCGCGGCACGCACTCGCAGGAAACGATGGCAACATTTGCCTGCGCCAGGGTGGTTCGGATGGACCAGTCCTTCAGCCCGTGCGTCTTCATGATGCAGCGCACGCAATGTGACCGGCCGAGTTCGACGATCTTGGCCCGCGTCTCGGCGGTCATGCGATTATGGATCAGCGCATGCTCGGAATAGAGCGCTTCGCCGGCGCGCATCTTGATCAGTGCCTTGCGGATCGTCGTCGGGCTGCGCTTGAGGATGAAAGCGATGCGCACGCGACCAAGGCCTATCGAGTCAAAATCGGCAATCTGCTTCAGCTCATGGGCGGTCAGGAGTGCGGCCATCAATCTTCCTCCACGTCACACGGAGGCTGCGGCAGATCGTCCGCGGGCAACTTAACCGGCACGGCCAGCATCGCCTCGATTTCGCTACGGGGCTGGGGCGGTGTCCACTGGCCTGGGATCTGGAAGCGGGGGTCGAAGATGGAGCGGGTCAAAGCATCCCCTCCTGCTTCACGGGCGACGTGTCGACGCCGATCAACCGGAACGCATCGAGGATCTGCAGAACGTGACGCTCATTGATCCCAGTGTCGCGGGTGATCTGCCAGAGCTTCCGGCCGGCGCGCTTCATGGCCAAGATCGTGTCGGCGGTTTGCTTGCGGTCGGTCATCACGACAGCCAATCCGACATGTCCATCGCCTCTCGCGCGATGTCGCCGAAGATGAGGCCCGCAAGGATGAGGCAGAGGGCGAGGGTCATTTCACACCTCGGAATGCTGGCTCAAGGTGGTGGCCGTAGAGATAGAGCGCCAGGAACAGGAGCGCCGCATACAGCGCCAGCTTGCCCAGGGCGTTGAACGCCCGGGCGCCCCACTCGGTGCGGTGGCGGAATTCACGGTTGGAGAGGTTGTCGTCGTCGGGGATCATGCTGCGCTATCCGTTCTCGACGGCGGGTACATGTCCGGCCGGATCTCGTGATAGGTCAGCTTTGCTGCCTCGGAGAGTTTATGGACGTGCCTGAGAGGAACGCGCCGCCATTGCGTCACTGCCGATGGCACCACCCCCGCAATCTTCGATACTGCGGTCGGCCCACCAAGGCGCTCGAAAACCAACTGAAGGGGTGGTTCGTATTTCATGGCAAGGATTAATGCAGGAATTCTGCATTACCGTCAAGCCATATCCTGCACTGACGACAGGATTTCTGCACGTCATCCTACACGAATGGATTCTGCGACGCACAAAGTTCAGGTAGGGCAGAGGCTACGGATCGCTATCGAGGCAATCCCGGCATCTCAGGTGTCTGTGTCTAAAGCGCTTGGCGTAGCGCCATCTAAGCTAGGGAACTGGATCAGAGGAGATAACTACCCTGACCCCTGGTTCATTTATCAGTTCTGCGATCGGTACGGGGTTACAGCGGACTGGATATACCGTGGACAGGTTTCGGGGGCGATGGCCACGAACTTGGCGGACGCCCTATGGGCGGCGGAGCAGGCATTACGGGAGGGCGCGCCGGAGGGGGCGACGATGGAAGGCGATGCGTCATAGGGGATGCTCGTCGATGGCTGAACATGCCTCAACCATGATACTACTTTTGGGTGATGTCGAGGAAGATTCGTCTCGATCTGGGATCTAATTGTAACTCAAATGTATTACGCAGGTGCGGAATAGCCGCAGGAAATGAGGCTACTCAACGGCCTTTGATATTCTAATGAGATCAGTTACGCGCTTCTCTGTCGCCTCAAAGTGCTGCTTGAGAAAAGCACGTGCTCTCTCTTCCTGATCTTTGTAATGCTTCCAAATATGGGAAGCTGGATTGCCTGCTCCTGTTTCGGAGAAGGGCGCGTGAACGTATCCCTGGCGCTCATCTATGAAGCGGAATCCAGCGACGCGAAGACCGCGGAACCAGGATGATCCTATATCGCCGGTCATGGCCCCGAATGGCACAACGGGGCCTTTTGGCATTACCAAGTCATCTACCGCCGCTTTATTGACCAGGCAGGCGAACTCGTTCAGGCGGCACTCAGGGAACGGCGCCGGCTCCTCCTTATTTATAGACCACTCCGGTGTCCTCGGCCCAGGATGGGCGCGCACCAACTCGATGGCTTCTTCGTAGGAAGGGGTGAATAGCTCGTGCGTCGGCCCTGAGCACCGGCCGGCATAAGAGGCCGGGCAATTCCAGCACTGGCCGATGGCGCCAGCTCCGACGAACGTGGCGCCCATGCGATCCATCATCAGGCCGATGGTGTCTTCGTGGAAAACACAGTCGTTATGCGTAATGAATAAGTGAGACGTTTTTCCTCGTTCCCAGGCCAATTGATACCTCAGAGAGAGGCGGTAATCCTCCTCTTCCATGAAACGTCTCTCGTCGAAGAATTCCCTGGCGATCGTCACTTTCGGGCGGAACTGAGTGATCTGCAGCTCCGGGAAAGCCAGGAACATGTACTGCAGCCGGTCTCCGAAGAGAGGCCGCGGGTCCTCCTGGAGGAAGACGCGCCCGATCCTCGGGCCGCTCGTGGCTTGGAGCGACGCCAGGGTTAGCGCCGTTTGATAGGGCTTGCCCCAGGCGCACATCGCAACGTCGACCAGAGGCATTCGGCAGCTCCTTTCCCCGCATCCTAACCGTCCGACCGGATTAGCAAAGGTCGCCCTAAGCCCTGGGTCCGGAAAATAATGCAGCATTTCTGCATTTAGTTCTGGACAGAATGCAGGATATCTGCACATACTCTCCCCACGCCACCCCGGCACACCGCCGCACCAAGGGACAGACCGATGAGCACCACCGCATTCCGCAGCGCCATCCAGACCCAGACGACCGCAGCGCTCTACGCGATCCTCGGCGACATGCGGATGGGTGCACCCGACACGACGAAGCGCGTTCGCGCCATCGCAATGATCCGTGCCGAGCTTCAACGCCGCGGCGCCTAACACAGCACACCACCCCGGCAGACACCGGACGCAAGAGGGATAGAGAGCAATGGGCAGCACGCGATACACCGACGAATTCGGACCGAACGTCCAGAACATCCTGGTTCACGGCAGCCGCGTTATTACCAGTCGCGTCCCCGCTCAAGTCCGCAAGCAGTTGAATGCTGCAGTGAAGGCTGGAGTTCTTGGTCACGCCAAGAAAGATGGCTTGCTCCCCGAGGTTTATTTCCACACCGATCACAAAAACTCGGCCATGGAAATGCGTGCCCGGCACGCAGACTACGCGGTCAAGTGCATCGCCGGCGTGATGTTCGAGAAAAGCACCGAGCAGAAGATTGCAGAGGCGTTGGCATCTTTGCCGAGCGCCTAACACCACCACCAAACGGAGCGACGCCATGACCAATCTACGCCCCTACGAACCCGGCCGCGATCCGCTGACGGGTTACGTCACCCGCGATGGCCGGAAGGTTCGGATACTGGCGACGGACATGAAGAAAAGTAACGGAACAAAAATCGTCGGTTTGGTTTCTTGCGAACAGACCGAAGGGATCCAGTCTTGGCATGAAGATGGGGCGGTCATCGCGGGAGTTAAGCACGATCTCGACCTTATGTGCGCACCCGAACGCCGAGCGCTGTGGGTGAATGTGTATGACCATGGACATCTCAAAGCTTACTCAAGCAAGCTGATCGCTCGCCAATACGCCGATGATGGATGCGTCGCAGTCGCCCGGCCCTTTTCATACACCGAAGGCGAAGGTCTATGACCCCGACCTCCACCCCCTCCATCCGCGCCGACCTTGAGGCCGCCATGCGCCTGGTCGACATCGCCCGAACCCTGGGCGTCGCGGAGGATGACCCGCTGGTGGCCGAGGCGCTGGAGCGGATCGAGCGGGATCGGGAGATGTTGGCAAGGGAAGGGTGGGTGCAGTGAAAACGGTGGAAATCCTGAAGGCTGCGCGGGCGAAGATCGAGAAGCCCGAGAATTGGACGCAGGACTTTTATGCAAGATCGGCTTCTGGAAAGAGAGTTGTTGCAAGAAGTCCGAAAGCGGTTTGCTGGTGTAGCTACGGCGCTCTCCAGTCAGTGATGAAGGCAAAATTGCTTCCTATCGAAATCGTGCTTCTTCTTGAGCGGCCAATGCACGGATGCATTGCAGATTTCAACGACACTCACACGCACACTGAGGTTCTCGCCGCCTTCGACGCGGCGATAGAGCTGGCCGCGAAGGAGCCCACACCATGATCTGGCATCCGATTGAGACTGCACCGAACTACGTATCGATCCTCGTTTCCTATGATGATGGAACGGTCGATTTCATCGAGGATGACGATAACGATTATGAGTGGAAGAAATATGATGGGCCATCTGAGCATTGCGTGACCCCTACTTACTGGATGCCGCTACCCGAACCACCGGAACCCACCCCATGAACAACATCCGCCGTATCCCGAGCCGACCGGCCTCGGAGCATCCCGACGACGTTGCCGAGGCGCACCGGCTCTTTCAAGAGCCCATCGCGAAGCTGCAGTCGCTGTATGAGCTTTATTCCGACTGGCCTGGGTTCGAGAGGCAATACGAAGCCCTGGCAGCGGCTTGCGACTACGCGACGATCCACGAGGACGGCACGCGCTCGATCGACGACGTTGTTGCCGACGATCTGGCTAAGGTAGCCGCCGACCGCAAGGCCGACGCGCAGGCGGCACGCTATGACGCGCGGCGCGATGAGGAAGCGTTCGGAGGACGCTGGTGATGGACGGTTTCGTGTGTCCCTACCCGGTCGTTCTCTCAACCGGTCATTGCTGCGGACACTACCCGTGTGACATCGAAGGTCACTACGAGTGCGAGGATTCAGGCGGATGCATAGACCGATCAACATGCGGTGGCTGCTGGGTGCCGTGGACTAAGGAAGAGGCACAATCCGACCGCCATGACCGGCAGGACGATGATGGGGGAGACGCGTGATGCTGATCGCAACGGTTGAGGACGTGCTGCGGGTTTGCGTCTCCCGCGACGGGATTGTCCCAACATTTCGATGCAACACGGAAGATTCCTTCGCGGCTCTATTCAGCCTGCAGAAGGCGAAGCTTCTTGACGACGACTTCAACATCACACCCAGCGGCGCCGAGTTCATCCGCCGCGCTGAGGCTGGATGGCCGTCTGAGGAGGTGGGGTGATGGACACTATCACAATAGAACTCGAAGATTGGCAGCTTGAGGCTATCAAGCCGCTTCTAGACGCCATCTCGGCCTTAGCCGATGCAGGCGCTCCAGGAATGCTCATCGGTCAGACTGTGCCCCCTTACCATGTTCGGTTCGGCGTTGTTGACCGACCGACGACGCTTCGAATTCAAGAAGCCATGGGAACTGAGGTCGGCAAGCTTCTCGATGGCACTGTGCTGAAACCATAACCCCCAACGCGCCCGGCGCGAGAGGATGCGATGACACGAAACACCGAGGAAGACATGTCGTTCATGGGCACGATGGAGGACGCGCAGAAGAAGTTCCTCGCAGCCTATGATGACAACTGCAAATACGGCGGCCCGATCGTGGGAGTCGCAAAGACTATCAAAGAATGGGAAGCAAACCGTCGAGAGTCAAACAATCGGTTTATGACGGCATCGCGTCTTTTGGCTTGGCACATGGAGCGCGTGATCCTCGCGCCCGCGCCGAAGGTCAAGGTAACCGACGAGATGGTCTGCCGAGCAATCGAAGCCATGACCAATCCTATTGTCGAGTGCTGCGACTGCTACGTCTGCAAGGAAAGTATGCGCGCCGCCCTCGAAGCCGCGCTCGGGGAGAAGTGACATGCCACCGATCTACGACTGCGGAGACCCAGACTGCACGGAATGCCAGAGGGCGTTCCGTCAGCCGAAAACCGCCAGGGAGACAACCCGCACGATCTATCCCAACGGCTACGCGATCGAGTTGCGCGGCACTCCCTACGCCGTCCGGTGCGCTGCCACTATCGCATACGACAACATTCCTGATGCGCTTTGGGCGTTGCAGGTCCTTAACCAATACGGCCATCTCGTCGAGCACGAGGCCGATGCAATGATGAGAGTGTGATGAACACCCTCCGCGACTTCGCTGTGGCCACGACCATCTGCTTCGGCATCGGGCTCTGGCTCTGGCCGGCGACGTTTGACGCCATCCTCTCGCGCACGGACATGGCGCAGGTGGCTGTGGCGTATCAACCAATGGGACCGCTGGTGAGCCAGATTCCGGGAGAGGCACCATGACCTTCACGAAATTCGGCCTGTCGCACGCGATGTCTGCCGTTGCCGAGATGGCGGTCATCCGTGAACGCGAGGCGATCGATTGCCTGGGCGCCCGCAACCCGAGCCGAGCCGAGGGCCTGTTCTACAACGCCGACCAGCTGTTTGCCAAAGCCCTGCAGCACATCCCGGCCGATCCGGATTGGATCTATCGGGGCGCGCGGGCCGTGGGGAGGGTGCGGTGAAACTCACGAAACCCCAGATCCGCGCGCTGCTCGACATGCCCGCTGATGGCTCGATGGTATTCGAGTTTCGGCCTGGGATGAAGACCGCGCTCATGATCCTTAGCTTCAAACACAAGGGGCTTCTTGAGCGCTGCTGCAGCATTAAGGGGAAGCAGAAGCGCATCCGAAACGGCTACCGGCTTACGCCAAGCGGAATGCTTGTTAGGCGCATGCTGGAGCCAGTGGAGATAAAATTTTGACCCCCATCTCCCTCCTCGACGTCCCCCGCCTTCTCCGCGCGTCGGCGCCGCCTCGCCGGTCGTGGTGGCAACGGGCGCGCGCGTGGTGGGCGGATCGGCGGCTGGATCGCGCGATGAAACAGGCAGAGCAGGACAGGGAGTGCGGGGCGTGAGTGAAGAAGCATTCGTCCATGACGACCATCTCAGGGGGAAACCCAAAATGTGCCCCTGCTCCAGATGCGGCGCATCACGCGCAGATCAAATTCGAACCTCATTTTATTCGGAAGACGCGGAGCCGCTTTGTGAGGAATGCTGGTCAAAGGAATATGGGTCATGATCCCCCACACGCCGCCCGCCTACGCCTGGCGCCAGCCGGCGGCGGATGCGCTGCAAAAAGACATTGATCACGAACTCAGTCTCATCCGCGGCCTGGAGAAAGCCATGGAGCGCATGGCGGCTGGCAAGCGGCTGGATCAGGCCGAGGCGCAGTGGAACAGGCGCATGGACCGGCTGACTGCGCTGCATGAGGAACAAGAGAGGATGAGCAGCGACATTTTGGATGGAAGTTTTTATTTCACACAGGAGATAGCGCAATGAGCGCAGCATTGAAGACAATCGATCGTCCGGCTGCCAGAAGCAAACTGAAGGCAGTTGATCCCAAGGCGGCTGAGCCCAGCAAGCCCAAGATTCTCATCTTCGGCAAGCCGGGCGTCGGGAAGACATGGGCGGCACTCGATTTCCCTGCCGTCTACTATATCGACACGGAGGGTGGTGCCGATCTCGACCATTACACTGATAAGCTGAAGGCATCCGGCGGCATGTATCTCGGCCTCGATCAGGGTAGTCTCGATTTTGAGACCATCATTGAGCAGGTGCAGGCGCTGGCGACCGAAAAGCACCAGTTCAAGACGCTCGTGATCGACAGCGTTTCAAAGGTGTTCAATCAGGCGGTCGCGGATGCTGCTGCGGACCTGGGCGACAAGAACGCATTCGGAGCCGATAAGAAGGTTGCGATCGGCTATATGCGCCGACTGATATCCTGGCTGATCAGGATCGATATGAACGTGATCCTGATTGCCCATGAGAAGGATCTATGGGGCAAGACTGACAAGGGTGATCGCGAAGTCGTCGGCGCGACTTTCGATGCATGGGACAAGCTTGAATACGAGCTGCATCTGTGCCTGAACATTTACAAGCAGGGGCCATCTCGCAAGGCCCGCGTGACGAAATCGCGCCTTACTGGCTTCCCCGATGCTGATGTGATGCCGTGGTCGTTCGATGAATTCGCCCGGCGCTACGGTCGAGACGTGATCAACAAGGAGAGCACGCAGATTGTTCTCGCATCCCCTGAGCAGGTTGCCGAGATCGCGCGCCTCCTCAAGGTCGTGAAGGTTCCCGATGGCTGGGAAGAGAAATGCTTCTCGGCGGCCGGCATCGCATCTTGGGACGAGATGGATGCGGAGAAGATCGAAAAGTCACTCACCTATCTGAAGGACAGACTGTCATGAGGATTACCCCGAAGAGCGAGCAGGAAATTCAGAACGAAAACCTGCTTCCGGCCGGCGAGTATGATTTCGAGATTATGGATGCCGAAGAAGCCGTGTCGAAGGCCGGCAACGACATGATCAAGCTGAAGGTGAAAATCTTCAGCGATGATCATGGCGAGCGCATTGTGTTCGACTACCTCATGGAGAGCGTCGCATACAAGCTTCGGCATGCGGCTGAAGCCTGCGGCCTTCTCGAAAGCTATGAGAGTGGGCTTCTCGACGCGGAAGACTTCAAACTGAAGGTCGGGCGCTGCAAGGTTGGAGTTCAGAAGGACAAATCGGGGCAGTTCCCGGATAGAAATTCAGTCTCGGACTATCTCATGAGCGTGCCTTCTGGCCCTTCAGCATCGAAGCCCCCGGTGCGGCAGCGGCAGATGGCTCATGCAGACCTTGATGACGAGGTGCCGTTTTGATCGAGAACTTGGTTTGTGGAGGCGGCCTCACGGCTGCCTTCACTGCGGCCACCGCGCCATGAGCACCGAGCCGAGCGACGTGGAGCGGGTGGCGCGGGAGTTCTGCGCCGTCGAAGAATATGGGGCATCGTATGATGACATCTGCGACGCAGAGCGCCGCGTTCTTCATCGCATGGCGGAAATCGCCGTCCAGCACGTCGAACGCGAGCGCGTCATTGCCGTGACGATGATGCGGGAAATGGCGGCCCATGCATGCGAGGAGAAGACGCGTGTGTTCCTGTCTCCGGAATATGCAACCGGTCAACCACTTAGTAGCTTCAACGAGAGGTTTGCCTGCAAGGAGTGTGCGGATGCTATCCGCGCTCTCCCCATCACCCAGGAGCCCACGCGATGACCGCGCAATGCCGACCAGACGATCCACGCGAGTGGGTGATCCGCAAGGGCAGCTATTACTACAGAGCAAACTGCCAGGGCTACACTGGCGATCTCAGCGCAGCCGGACGCTATACGGAGGCCAAGGCACGGCGAGAGGCGGCAGTAGAGCCATGGCACATGGAGGCGATCCACGCGCCACTCATTACCACCACCACCGTCCCCACCGCCGACGCCGAGCTTGCCGCCGCGAGGGACGAGAACGCGAGGCTGCGGGAGGCGCTGGAGAAGATCAAAGAAATCGCTGAGTACAATGATCGTATCAATATTTCCCTCGTCGAGAACACTAGAATTCTTTTGATATCCCGAGCCGCCCTCAACGCCAGCGCGACGAAGGAGGGGTAGATGAAAATCGCCAAGATCAGATTCTACGCATTGTCGGACTACATTTTTCTGGACGCGCCCTATTACGAAACAGATGAGCGCGAATTCCTCGATTGCGTGGATCATCTCAAATACTTCAGTGACGGGCCAGACGTGGAATTCGTTCGTCAGAATCTTGAAGAAGTCAGGAGCGTAATGTCATGACCGACCGCGCAGCGCTGCTGGAGCAGGTAGCGGCCATCTTCGACGCAGAGCTGAGAACGATGCTGCGAACCGTATGGACTCTGGGAAGCGATGTCATCGCCAAGCACTTCGCTGAACGCGCCCTCTCGCTCGCCGAGGCGACGCTGAAGAAAGCCACCGACACCGCAGAGAGATATGCAAATTATCGTAAACATACGACCAGCGCAGAAGTAGCCCATAAGGCATTGGGGGCTTCTGAGATCGCTTCTCTTCTGCGTTCGATGCCGATCACGCTCCCGCCCATCGGGGATGCGGACAAGGGGAGGGTGGAAGGGTGAATGACAAGACCTTAGAGCGAATGCTCAATCAAGCATTCACGAGAGGGTATCAGGCAGCGCGCAACGGCAAACCGTTCAACGTTGAACGCAAGGCCGTTGTAGAGGGTCTCTTTCGTTTTCGGGATCAGTACGCTTCGCCGCTTCTAGCGTCGAGCGAACCACCCACACAGGAGACCGACCATGGGCGATAGAAACCTCTTCGAGGACCATGAGGCGATGGCAGCACTGGACGAGTTCTTCGCCCGAAAAGATGACCATCCGGAGGGACCAACCATGACTGACAAAACCGAGCGGTCGCGCGCTGAGTTTGAGGAGGTCGCCGTCAGCAGAAACTACATCACCAAGCGCCACCCTAGCGGCGAATACTGCAACCCGCTTCTCAGCATTATTTGGCCGTTCTGGCTCGCCGCCTGGAGCGCACGCGCCCCGGCCCAGGATGAGCGGGGGGATGCAGGGCGCACGCTTTTGCGGATCATCAAAGAGAGCAACGGATGCAAGGAGGTCGATTGCACGTTTGCCGATTCCGAGCATTGCGGCTGCCGGCTTGAAATGCGCGCTGAACTCGACGCCGACCGCGAGAAGATGGGAGACGACGCGGTGATCCCCTCTCAGGGGTTGGAGGTCGATTTAGATTTGCCTCCGGGGTCGATAACAGACCGCGACCGCGAGGGGGACAAGTCGTGACAGATCAAGAATACCTACGCCAGCTTATGGAGCCAGAATATTCAGACTGGACGGATGATGCTGACGCGATGGCCGCTTTTCAGCGCCTTGAGGCCGAGGGCTATTGTCGCGTGACGGTCGATGGCCCGAGAGAATGGCGCGTCTATCAATCGCCTGAGCAGCGGGACCGGTCCCTGATCGATCTCGGTCTGCGTGATGGACCGATGCCATATGGCCCTGAATGGATTGCTAGCCTCGACGCCGACCGCGAGGGGGCGCGGTGATGGAACGAACGCCATGCTCTGCCCTTGTTCTAGAAAACGGCGGGGAGCGCTGCAAGAATGGCTTTTGGACAAGCTCTCCTTGCTTTGGGATCAACGTCAAATCGTTGCCGATGTGCCTAAATGAAAAGGCATGCGGCTTCCACTTCAATCAGACCGGTGGGCGACCTATCCCGTTGTCCGAGCGCCGCGCCGGGACGGAGGGCGCTGATGGACGATGATGATTTGGCCCCAATCGAGGAGCAGCCTTACATCTTCGGTCAGGTCATTGACCTAGATGGCATACGCATAGCTCGGGGGAAGTCAAAACGCCCTTCTGTAGCCCCCAAGGACTGCCAGCATGACCATCTTGTCTATGATCAGGATGAACGCCGCGTGTGGTGCAAGGATTGCGAGAAATCCATTGCCAGTTTCGATGCATTCTTGATGATCACGAGAAACTTCATGCGGTTCGCTAGAACGTTGACGCAGCGCGAACAGGCCGTTGAAAAAGCGGAGGCGCATGCCTTGATTTCTCGCGCCGCAAAAGCGGTCGATGAAAGTTGGCGAAGGCGCAAGCTTTCCCCCTGCTGCCCGCATTGCAATGGCGCCATCCTGCCGGAGGATTTCGCGGAAGGCATCGGCTCTTACAGATCAACCGAGATTGAGCGGCAACGGCGCAAATCTAAGGGCTCGTCCAATGCATGACACCACCTACATCTGGCGTTGGCGCGCCCGGCTGCCGGAGCGCTACGGGCAACGGTGCCGAATGCTGGTCCGCGGTCTGACCATGAACAGCTGTCTTCTCGAATTTGAAGACGGGTATCGCGTGGTGACCAGCCGGAACGGGATCAGGCGTGTGCGGGGAGGGGAAGCTGATGGCTGAGGAGATCTGGCTCACACCGGCTGAAACCGCCAAGCGCCAGGGGCTCCGCGTAGACCAGCTCGCTCGCTACGTCAGAGCCGGCAAGCTTCCGAAGCCGTCCTATGCCTATGGGCCACGTGCGCCAAGGTGGAACGTCGAGGAGCTAGACGCCCATATGAGGAATGGGCAATCTAACCCGGTTCCTCGCCAACACCCATCAGGGCTCGCCAATGCGCTCCTCGCCAAGTTCGAAGCGCGCCGTCAGAAAACGGCTCGCGGACGGGACCGTTAAGACATACTACTATGATAGGAATAAGACCAAACGGGAGAGCCGCTATCAGGATGGAAGCATTGGCGCCCTGATAGTGGCCTACCAGATCAGCCCCGAATACCGCGGGCTGGCGCCTAAGACCAAGAAATCATACCAGCTTGCCCTGACGGACCTCGCCGAGCATCAACATGCCCAGGTGTCCGACTTCCGCCGCCGGCACGTCCTAGAGGCCCGCGACGCCATCTCGATCGGCCGGGGTTCCGCATCAGCCAACATCTTTGTCCGCGTGGTCGGGACCTTGTTCAATTGGGCGGTCGAGCGCGAATGGATCGACTATTCACCGGTTCCTGGCATCAAGCCGCTCGCGATCGGAAACTTCCCGGTATGGTCCGAGGATCAGGTCAAGACGGCGCTGGCCGGGCTCCCAGAGCACCTGCGGCGGGTTGTGGTCCTGGGGATGCACACGGGGCAGAGAAGGGGAGACCTCATCGCCCTGCCGTGGTCAGCGCTCCAAGGTGGCGTGCTGAGGCTGCTGCCAGAGAAGACATCACGCCCTGGCGACGCGGACCTGATCATACCCGTCCATCGCGACTTGGCCGCCGAGCTGAAGGTATGGCCTCGGGCGGCCGACACGATCCTGACCACGCAGACAGGGCTCCGGTGGATCGGCGAGAACCTGTCGCGTGAGATGAGCCGGGAGCTACAGCGCCTCGGGCTGCCGGCGGGCCTGAACATCCATGGTCTTCGGAAGCTGGCCGCGACGCGCCTGGCGCAGGCCGGATGCACAGCCCATGAGATCGCCTCCATCACCGGGCACAAGACGCTATCGATGGTGTCGCTCTATACCCGATCGGTGGATCAGGAGCGGCTCGCCCGGGCGGCCGTTTCGCGGTTGGAGGACAGCAGCGGAAAGACAGATTGATTGGTTTCCAGAACGGTTTCCTAGGTATGTGAAACCACGGAGTTAACTGATTGATTTTACTCAGTAATTTCGACGTAAATCTTCTTTTTCAGAAGATCCACTTGGCCGAAATCAATGGCTTAAAAAAGCACTCCAGACCTGAGGTCTGGGGATTCCCTCGGATGACGACGGAGTTTTTGCAACCGGAATCGCCGCGTGCTAGGGTGCGTGCGCTGCGAGCGTCGTGGATGGACACGATGAAGGGCGCCGTCACCCTGCAAAAAACGGGCGAAGCTGGTAACCAATCCGGCCCGCAGCAGAGTCCGTGGATCACTGGCACCAATTAGGTAACCACCCACGGCAGAGGCGCCTCGCCCCCCGGGGCCAGGAGCCGCAGCCCGTGGAAGCCGGGTGCATAAATCTGCGAGCGGCGGAAACGCCAGGCTCTCCTAGAAAGGCCCACGGCCGCCGGCAGGTGCCGAGCGACAGACCCCATGGTGGGATGCCTACAACACCTCGCAGCAAACAACCCCACCGCAGGCAGCCGCCGGGTGGGGTTCTTCATCAGCAGTGCGTGACGATGCCGCCAGTGACAACGAGCGTGCTCAGGGAAACTGCCCCAGCAGAGCAGGCTACCCCAGCCGTGTTGCTCGCCAGGAACCCTGATGCGTTTACCGTCCCGCCGAACGAAGCGTTTCCGGTTGGAAACAGCGTGAGAATGGGAACGTCCGAGGACCCGTTATACTGGTAGAAAATGAACGACTTGGCGGAAGACGACAGGCCGTTGATCAGCGACATTTCCTGCTGGCCGCCAGAGAGGTTCCACCCGATCACGGTATTGCCGGCCGGCGTCACGCCGCCCAGATTGTTGTTAAGGGCCAGCCCGCCTCCGGCCCCGGCAAGAGTGACCAGGCCGCTCGCCGCCACGGTGACATTGCCGCTCGCCGTCGCCAGAATGTTGCCGCTCGTCTGGGCCGAGTAGAGCATCGTCCCGGCCGTCGGGTCGAACTCAAACCCCTTCCCGGTGGTGGTGGATTTTGCCAGAAAGGCTGCGTGAATGGCGTTACCGGATTCAAACCCATCGTAGACGCCGCCCGAACCGGAAACGTTCACCCCGAAGCTGATATTGTATGAGCCATGCGAATAGATCGCGATGCCGCGATAATCAGATGTGGCGAACGTCGGGTTATAATCAGCTTTGTTATTAATGATGTCGATCTCATCGCCAAACCCGACTGCAACTTGGCTGGCAGCCGGGATACCCATGACGGTGTTGCGGTTCCAGATCGCAGAGATCACCCCGACATTCATCGAGTGCGATCCGCTCGGCGTGCTTGGGGAGCTGCCGCCTTGAACTGTCCACCCGTCGACTGTCAGCGTGCAGCCATCTACCGAAACCGCCGTCACCATCCCGGAGTGCGGCGACCCCTCATCCTGCGTTTGCAGCCAGGTCCCGACTTTCGTCGCTGTGATCTGGGTAGAGGAAAGGCATGACGGCAGATAGGCGTGAGTAGCATCGAAGGTGACGCCTGATGCATAGGTCGCAATAGGAGCCGGCGCGTTCGTCTCGTTGTAGAGGTTGACACTATCGATGCCGGCATAGGGTCCGATGCCCCCGCGGTTGGCCAAGTTCTCATAGCCTCCCGAGACCTGCGCATAACCGGTCGAGTTGTAGGAGGTGACTGCCAGATTGACGGCAAGGTTTTCGTAGCCGCCGGGATTGCCATGAACAAGCAAGCCAGATGGGAAGTTTGGCAAGCCCGAAGGAACCGTAGAAATAGGTGAACCTGCAACGAGGCTCGGGGCTTTGAAGACGAACTGAGTTCCGGTGATAATGGATGGATAATCGGCCTTGCTCGCCCACCACGCATTCCATTCACTCGCTAGCGGCACATAGCCATAAACCCAATTCGGGGTCGACTGCGCCCATGCCGCCACGGGAGCAAGAGCAATGGCCGAGGCCAGCAGGAGCGCGCGCATGTCAGTGATCCTTCTTCGGGTCAGGCTTGGTCGCAGCCTCTTTCGCCGCTGCGAGTTGCTGCTGCAGATCGGCCGCATGCGCTTCTGCAACCGTGAGCGCATCCTGGGCCTGCTGGAGCTGCTGATGCAGCACCATGATCAGCGCTTTGTCGCTCGGCTGCGTTGGCGCCTGCTGCGCCATGGCTGCCGTCGGCATCAAGAGCGCGGCGGCAAGGATGAGGCGCCTCATGCGGCTTGTCCTGCGTTGGAGGGAAGGGGAAGCGGGTTGGCTGCCGGCTGCGCGGCCGGGGGAGGCGCGGTCACCGGAGCAACGACTGAGGTCACCTGCGGCATCACTGCGGCGCGGAAATCAGCCACCAGCTGATCGAACTGCGTCTGCACCATGGGCGGCACGCCGGGCACGATATGGCCGACCGGCAGCGCATGCCCTAGGGCACCAGAGATCATGCCGGCGATTGCCGCCTGATCAGCGCCGGAGACCTTCGCGCTATCGGCATAGTTCGATGCCACCTTGACGGCCTCGGCCGCCACCATGGCTTCGGCCTGCGCTGCCGTGGTGCCGGGCGGGATCGCCTGCTTGAGGCGCCCGGCCGCGTTGCTGACGCCCATGAGAAGCCGCTCCAAACCGGGTCGATCCTTGACCCATTTCGTCTGGCTGATGGCCGCCGAGACGCCGCCGACAAGGACGGAGGCGCCAAAGAGGACGGTTACGATCTGATCGGGGGTCATACCGCCCTCACGCGCTCGCCGGGGTGACGCCGTTGCCGGGCGCCGCGGTCAGAAGGTAGGTGGCAAGAGACTGGATGGCCGACGCTTCTGCGGCCTGCAGAGCCGTGTCCCCGGGCGCCGCATCGGACGCGGCGACGGCCTTCTGCGCTGCGGTGAGCAGCGTGTTGGCCTTGTCGATCACGGCCTGGCTCGGGTTCGCGGTGTTCTTGTAGACGTTGAATGTGTCGGCCACTACGGCGAGCGCGATGTCCGCCTTGGTGCCGCCGCTCTCATAGGTGCCGAGCGCATCAGCGCCCGTGGTCAGCGCGCCCTGTTCGAGCGCGGTATTCTGGTTGCCGCAAGCGCCGAGGATGAGCACGGAGCCGAGCGCGGCGATGGAAAGGAGGGTTTTCATGGGATGATCCTCAAGTGAATGAAGCTGTTGCAGCGATGACGCGGCAAAGCCGGATGATCCAGCCGTGCCCAAATGTCGTGAAATCAGCGAGCGACCGGTACCGCGCCTCGCGCAGCCAACCGATCGTTGCGTGCAGCGTGGCGACATCAGCAGCGCTCACAGCGGCGAGTGTCTTCGGCCCGATCACGCCATCGGTCGATGCGCCGACGGCAGACTGCAGCGCGCGGCGCGCCCAATCAGCGCCCTGGTTCACGGCGGCATCGAACACGAGACCCGCAATACATGCCGGGAGTGAGCTGCAGTGGCATGCGTCCCAATAGTCGCGCAGGTAGATCGCCTGAGCCTGCACAAGCGTGAGGTTCGCTATATCGAGCGACGGATAAGCCGACTGCGAGATGCCGTATTTCGTGGCCCCCCCTGGGTCGGATGGATTGTTCGTGTAGCCGCCCTCGACGGCCGGCGAGACCGTGAGGCTGAAAGCCTGGTCGAAGCTCATGGCGTCACCTTCTGCGCTGCGAGGTAGGCCCGAAGACTCCCGAGCGCGTCGATTGCGCGCTGCATCTCGGCATTCGTAGCGACATGGCCCGAGGCAGATACTGGCTTCATGGCAGAGCGCGCCGCGTTGTTCAGCTTGATCAGCGCGTGGATGTGGCCGGGGCCGGTATGCGCAACCAGCTTGCGCTCCTGCAGCTGCAGCGACGCATACTCGGCAATCAGCGCATCCGGACCGCGGCTATCGGGCACCGTCACGACGCGCTCGACAGCCGGCACGGTGACGCGCTCGACGACCGGGCGACATGCCGGGGCCGCGCAGCCACTGAGAGCCAGGAGGATGATTGCGGTTCTCACTGATGCACCTTTGCCCCAGGCCAATTCTGGTTAATCAGGAATTGCATCTGAGCCTGCAGGGTCGCGATGTTCTGCGTGATCGTGTTCAGCGATGCATTGACATCATGCTGCGACGCCTGGAGCGATTGAACCTGCGGCGCGAAGTTGGCCGCCGTGTTCGCCTGGGCTGCTTCGAGAGCCTGCACGCGTGAGGGCAGATTGCTCATTGCCGCGATCGAGGACTGCAGCCCATCTACCTTGTCAATCAGCCCGTAGATGCCGCCGATTAGCACGATGAGGCCGATGATCACCGGCCACATCTTCGAGATGCCATCAACCGTGCTCCAGAACGCACCCGAAGCCTTCTCAACCATCATTTGTCTCCAGTGGGTGCGCAGGGGCGCGGCGAGGGCGACCGTCATGGCGGGGGCTCATTGTGTGACGGCGACGCCGGACCAAGGCGCGATCCAGACGCCAGCGCTGTTGCAGGTCACGTTCAGGCCGGTTCCCGCGCCAGCAGCCTCGCCATTATTGCGGCCATTTGTGGCGAATGCGGATTGACCAACAGCACACGACGGAAGCGCGCTTACCGTGTAAGGGGCCAACTTCTGCGGATAAAAGAGCGATATAAGGTGACCGGACGAAACATCCAGCCATGTTTTGGTGGCTGCGGCATCATACATCTGGAAATCATTTGTAGAGCCGCTGTTCAGCATGTTCCACTTGGAAACACCATTCGCAAAGAGCTGAAGAGTTGTGCTTCCGCCCGCTGTGGTGTTGTTAAAGGTAGAAGTCCCTCCGTAGAAGGTTGGTGTTTGCGCCCGAAGAGTCGTGGCACTCACCGTGTTGGGCGTCGTGTTCCCAATTGGCGCATTGTCGATTGTCGCATTGCTAATGGCCCCTCCCGTAATCGCCACAGCATTGGCGAGCTGTGGCCCCATGAGGGGAACGCTAGAGGGAAGCCCTGACGCATAGATCGGAGAGTTTATGCTGGTCAGAGACGACGCATCTACGTTGTAGCCGATCGTGAGCGGATTAAGACCGCCCCAATCAAATCGATTGCCAGGGCCGACTGTCGCCGAGCTAGCTACGACAGCCCCGTAGTAAGGCTGCACATTGGTGAACCTAAATGAGTTGTATTGCCCCGCCTGCTCATTGATGCTGTTACCGCATTGCCCGCCACAGTTGATCGTCCCATCAAAGGACATCCCTGAAGGGGCTAGAGCCAGTGATGGCGCATATATGCCGAGCGCATTGAACCCCGGCTTTGCATTATTGAGGGTCATTGCCGTACCCTCGATATCTGAGATCAGCCCCGTATCGTCAGAGGCGCCGATCTGAAATAGATCACCCCCGTTGCCGTTCCCGTCATCTTCAACGCGGAAGTGATCGAATAGGATATGGCGAGAATTGAACGTATTGTGGTTAGCGATACGAACGCCCGGCCCCTCAAATGGCGCGAAGGTCCCGAACAGAAAGTAGTCGTTATTAGATCCCTCAGCGGTCCCAGAAACGGAATCAATGTTTATCGCAGGGTGGGCATAGCTGCCGCAAAGATAGCAACGCGGAAACAGAAAATAGCTTTCCCCGAGAAATCCGTGCGTCGTCTGATAGGTGTTAACACCACCCTCTAGGTAACTTCCATGCAAATACATGCCAAAAACGTTTATACTCACAAAGCCATCAATCCTATCAAACAACCCATAGATGGACTGATTACCAATCCCTGTTAGATCGCCAATAACACCACAACCCGACGCACCGATTCCTGTAGCCACTCGCTTTGGCGTAATAGTCGAGGAGGCCGTTGAGTAGTTATTATCAAACCATATGTCTGACCAAGACATAAGGTAATCATTAAATGAGCCATCCATTTTAAAAATACTGGAAGATGGCCCGTCGCATCTAACAGACACAGAGGAAGTAAATGTAGGCATTCCCGCAGTAGTCAAATAAATCCCCCCGGGAACATAAAGGGATACCGGAGTCCCCTTAGAGGCCAGTGTGTTCGCGCGTGCCGCAGCCGCTTGAATGGCCCCCGTGTCGTCTGTGCCCCACGACACAGGGTAAACAGCGTTCTGCGTTGTCTGGGCATTGGCGCTGATAGTGACGCTGGTCGGGCTGGTGTAGGACGCGATAGTGCCCATCCACGGGGTGACATCTGGGCTAACGGTGGGGATGCCGAGCGTAGCGGGCGCCGTTGCCGCACCGCCGGTCAATGCCGCTGTGACCCCTGACGTCGGGTAGAGGTCTCCGTAACCACCAATCAAAATCGAGCCAATCCCATAGTCAGGATTAGCAGTCGGATTTGTGGTGCAGGTAACCCCGCCCTGGGGAAACAATGTCTGAGCACCGGTGCGCAGGTCCGATAGCTGGCCGGGGGTAACCACAGTCAGCGGGTCGCTTAGGACGCCGCCTGTGACAGTTCCAGATACCGTCATGGACTGATACCCGCCGCCGCCCTTGTTGATGCTTGGAGTTGCGGCAGGAATGTTGAATGTCACAGTCCCGTTGACGCTGCATCCAGAGCCGCCCGTAGCAACGGTCGCGCTGTTTATCTGGCCTACTACCTGCGCGCCAAAACCAATACCAGATCCCGTTCCGGAGAGAGTTACAGAGGGAAGCGCGGTGTATCCATCTCCGGCGCTTGCAACGGGAATGGCGGTGATACGCCCGGTCGATAGCGTCTGCCCGCAGCCATCAACATTGATACGCTTTCCAACATCGGTAGATGCAAAGTCGCTGTTTGTGATCGTCAGCGTATTGCTACCTGCAGTGCAGGATACCGTGGACGTGGTGTCAGTCTGGGCATCCCCCTTTGCGCCGAAGTCTCGGACATTGATGACATCTGCTGCGCGCGCGGCCGGAGTCCGCGCAGTTGTGCCCCCGGCCGCCGTCACCACCGTCGCTGACGCATCACCGCCGGCCGTCGCCACCAGCCCGCTCGTCTGGCTCGCCGGGATCGTGGGGAGCTGGGAGAGGGGAACGTGCGTCGTCGAGTCCAGCGCCGCAACACCGCTCGGCGCGCCGATGCGGGAGGTGTCTACCTTCGTGCCGAGCACTTGGTTCAGCCCGGGGCGCCCGTAGCAGTTCGGCGAGCCAGTGTCAGCGCAAAGGATCTGTCCGGATTGGAACGGGCCCAGGGTCTGAGCCCAGGCCGAGAGGGGCACGAATACCGCTATCGCACCGAAACAAATGGCGCTAAGATGGCGGCTCACTTTTCGGAGCGCCGGATTGGCCCTGATTGTCCTGCTCATCGTCGGTCTGGTCGCCCTGTGGCTTTGGGTGAGAGCTAACCCCCTCGGCGCGTTGGGGGTGTTCCTGGCCGAAATATTTCTATTCGGCCCCGCTGCTCACCCGGGCTGGTCGTGGTCAAACCCAGACGATGAATGGCTTATAGCAGGATTTGCCGCTGTCGCACTAGCGCCAATTCTCCTGAAGGCGCTTGCAATCTATCTGCACAGTGAGCAGAACGCGCGCAGACTCATCAATCGATCGCTGCCCAGCGATGAGACATTCAGTGAGCCGCTAGTTTCCCTGCGGTCCGCCAAGGCGAGCAGCAAGCGGAACGACTGATCCGTACCCTGCTCCCGACAGAATATTCCCCATAAACCCGCTGCTCGGGTTCTGAGCATTCAGCGACCGGCGCAACAGAGCCTCGGCAACCGGCCGGCTGTTCAGAATTGCCGACACACCGCGGCCACCGGCGATCTGCGCCGGGATGCGAGCTAGGATAGCGGCGCCCTCGGTCGGGTGGCCCATTAGCATCGCGCCAATGCCTCCCGCGCCCTCCAGAAGCTGCTCAGCGCCAAGGTAGCGCTCGGCGGTCCCTGAGCTGCGTGTCGGCTTGAGGAATGTCTGCCCGATCGCCGCAAGCTCGCCGAGATCGCCTGCCCCCTGAAATGCGCGGTTCTTGAAGCTCGATTGCACGGCGCCCTGCAGCAGCGCGGGAGAAATCACGCCTCCCGAGGCTTCGGCTTTGGCCGCGAGTGGCGCCACGGTCATCATGTTCTTGTACTGCAACCGCGTCTGCTGCAGCTGCGTCGCCAGATCGGTCTGCCCGGAGGCTGCAAGCGACCGCTCCATGGCGTCATCGAGCGCGCTGCGGATCTGCTGAGCATAATAGGCAATGTTCGGATCGCGGGAGTTGCTGAGCCGGCTGAGCGGCGCGTTCTTGGCCGTGAGAGCCTGATAGCTCTGGCCGCTGATCGAGGCATTCCCGTCGACCGCGCTTAGCACGTCGTCGATCTGCGAGTTGATCGGAGCCTGCTCGCTAGCTGGCAGAACCTTCGCCGCATCGCTCTGAACGCCGATGAGATCGTTGACGAACTGATTGTCGGCGTTGATCGTCGTCTTTGCTGCGATGCTGTCAAATGCCTGGCCCAGCTTGTCCTTGGCAGCCTGCATCACATCCGGCGTAAGGTGCGTGGAATCGGCGCCGAACGTGCCGCCGACGGCCCGGGTAAAGGCTTCCTGCTGCGCCTCGTTCCGCGCCGCGCCGGTATAGCCAAGGGTGTCCGCCGCGCTGCTCAGGAACTTCGTGCTGGCGTTGTCGCTCATCTGGGGCGCCGTCAGCGGGATTTTGTATTTGTTCATCGCAAGGTCGGCCAGGTTGGCCTGTGTCGGCGCGATCGTGCCGCCCGTCACAGCCCGGCCAACGGCGCCCGCGCCGCCTGCCAAGGTCGCAGCAATGGGGCCCAGAACGGCGCCCGTTTCAGCGCCCTGCGTGATGCCCTGGCCGACACTCTGCCCGCTGCCGCCAGATGCCATGCCCCCGGCAGCGCCGCCGGCAAGCGCGCCGGCTCCCGCTGCTTGAGCGCCCCCTGCGAGGAGACGCCCGATCACGGGAATGGACCGCACGGCATTGCCCGCTCCCGATAGGACCGATCCAACGCCAGTAGCATCCGCGGCCGCTCCAAGCACCGGGGCGCCGACGGCGAGGGCCGGCGCTGTGGCCGCAACATTGCCTGCGATGCGCCCGATCTGCGCGGGGATGCTGTCGCCGTATTGCTGCTGGAAGTTTGCGCGCCCGGCGGCGTCCTGCTGCTCGATCTGAGCATTCATCTCTGGCGTTCGGCCAAAGCCTGTCGGGTGCCCAGAAACTGCGCTTGAAAGGGAGTTCGCCGCAGTGTCGAGCGCCTGCGCGCCGGGGATGTTCTTGTCGCCCCAGGCCACCACATTATCGAGGGTGTCGCCGACATCCTTCGCCCCGCGCATGAAGCCAGAACCGAGCTGATCGAGCATCCCCGGCGGGGCGGCCGCGGCTACCGCCTTCGGCTGGGGGTTGGCGAGATCGGGGAACATCTGGCTAAACGCCGGCGCGGTCTGCGGCGCGGCTGTCGCAGAGGACTTCGCAAGCTCAGGGAACATCTGGTTGAAGGCGGGAGAACTCCCGCTGGTCAGCGGCACATCTGATGCCCCATTGGCGGCCAGCTGCGCCCCTGAGTTCGCAGGAGGCTGTGCGTTGCCATAGGCGCCAGCCACCTTGCCGACATAGGCTTGCGTCTCGGGATTCTGCCAATTCGCCTGGTCATATCCGCCGTTATAGGCGCGCAGGGCATCCGGCACGTTGCCGAATTTGTCGAGGTTTTGGCTCAGAACTTCCGCCGTCCCCATGATGTTCTGGGCCGGGTCGGTTGGGTCAATGCCCAAAGCCTTCGCGGTCGCCGGCATGATCTGGCCAAGGCCAATCGCACCTGCTTTAGAGACGGCGGCCGGGTTCCATGAACTTTCCGTCTGGATCACGGCCGAGATCAGCTTCGGGTCGACGTTGTATTTCTGAGCCGCCTGATCGATGAGCGAGGAATAATCTGTCATTGCGCAGTCGGCACCGAAGGAGGTGTGCCGATCGGCACAGCGGCGGGAACAACAGCTGCGGCTGGCGCTGCGGCTGCAGTTGGCTGCGCCTCTCCGACCTGAGAGAACATTCCGGCATCAGACATCTTCTGCACATCGGCCTTGAACTGGTTCTGCTCGGCCGGCGTCATCGCCGACCAGGTAGAGGCGCGCTCCTCCGGCGTCATCTGCTGCATCTGGAAGGCGCGTGGGTCGAAATACTTCGATGTGTCGGCCACGAATTTCTGATAACTCGCCGGGCCGTTGGCTTGCTGGTAGCTCTGCGCTGCCTGGTTCCAAGCGCCGATCGCATCCTGATTTCCGAGCAGCACATGAATGATCTGCTGGTTGCCCGGTACCGAAAGATGCGGGTTCGGATTTGCCTGCATCGAAGCCTCAAGCTTCTCGTTCGTGCCCGCGCCCATCTGCCCGGCCTGAGCCAGCGCGATCTGGTTGCCGAGCTTTGCGAAGTTTTCGGCGCTCGCCACTCCCTTGGCGTCGATGTTGGTGCCGAACGCGCGATTGATGGAGGCCACCGCGGTGCGCCATTCGACGTTGCCGGGGCCCGACGCAAAGCTCTGAAGGTCGCCCGCCATGTTCTGCAAAAGCGCCTTGTTCGCCGGCACATTCGCGGCGTTCTGCGCGATCTCGTTGTACTGCTGCGCCGAGAATTTGCCCTCCTCCTCCATCGCCGGCTGCTGGCCTACGGGAAGGCCCATGGCGATGCCACCACCAGGCGTCGCGTTCGCACCCGGCGTCGGATAGCGGCCATTTCCAAATGGGCCGGCCGGCTGCGCGGCGTTTACGAACTGCTGACGCGTTCCCATGATCGGCTGGCCCGTCTGGGGATCGGTGCCGATCTGGGTCGGAGCCGTCGCCTCGCTCGGGGAGAGTGTGTTGTTCAGCGCCCCGATCTGGGATGCTTTTCCGGTAAGCGGGCTCGTCTGGATAAGACTCGTTTGGCCGCCAGTGCTGATGCCCTGTATCTGCCCTTGAAGATATTGTTGATTAGCAAGAACAGTGCCGTATTGCTGCTTCACCCACTGAGCTAGTGCTGGACCGTCCGTCTGTGGCATCGATGCAGAGAAAGCGGCGGCTTCCTGCGGGCTCTGTATGCCATTGTTAATGGCGTCACCAATCTTCGCATACACCTGCTGGCGCGTAATACTATCGCCAAGAGGAATGAGAGAGCCAAGTTCTGTCGACGCGTAATTCGCGCGCTTCAATGCTTGGTCCAGCTGCAAACCTTGGTTCGTCAGTTGTTGGTTTTGACGTGTCTGTGCCGCTGCGGCCACATCGCCCGCCAGATAGGCGGCCTTCGGGTTCTGCGCGACATTCGCCAGCAGAGCCTGAGTATTCAACTGCCCGGTTTGTGGGTCAATGCTCTGCCGATATGCCTGACCGATCGCCTGGCGCGCGTCCAGCGTCTGCTGGTTCTGCTGATTGCCGATGAGCAGGTTCTGCAGCTGCGCATACTGGCCGAGCGTCTGCAGCGGGCTCGTTTGCGGCTGCTGAACCTGTGGAACCTTGACGTTGAGAGCCGGGAAGGCGCCCTGTGCCATGCCTATCGATCCTTAATAGAGGCCGCCGACGGCCGGCTGTGTCATGGCGCCCGTGCCGCCAAGGAGCTTCTGCAGCAGCAGGGACTGCGTGAGGCTGCTCCCGAGGCCTGAGACGCTACTACCGATCGCGCTCAAGCCCGCGTTCTGCGCGTTGGCTGCGCCCACCGTCCCGCTTGCCTGCGCATTCCCTACCCCGGTCACATCGCCATTCAGCCCGGCCATGGTGTTGGTCGCCGCGTTCGCATAGGTGTTGGCGGCATTCTCGCCCAGCTGCGCACCGGACAGGAGCTGCCCGAAATTCTGGTTGTTGGTGTCGAGCGCCGACGCCTGCTGATTGATGGAGGAATTGGCGAGGCCATTGTAGCCGGAGCCCTGGTTGATGTATCCGGAGCCAACCCCGAGTTCGTTCTGCGCGGAATTCTGGTAGCCGCTCGCGGACTGCAGCATCAGATTGGCCTGGTTCTGATAGGTCTGATCCGCCAGGCCGGTGGCATACGTGGCAGCGCCCTTCAGCGCCGCACCGGACGACCCAAGACCACGCGCGGCCGCGCTGTTTTGCGTGCTCTCCAGGCCCTGACCAAGGGTGAATTGATACCCCGGCGTGTTCTCCAGCGTCTGCTCGCTGATGCCGTTCTGGAGCTGGCCATAGATGCTGTTGGCCGAGTTCACATCGCCGGCGACTGCCTGATAGGCGCCCGTGGCGTTCCCGTAGGAGTTGGCCGCATTGCCCAGGTAGCCGGTCGCGTTGTTGAGGTAATCGGTGCCGGTCTGGTACGTGCCGTTCTGGAGTGCCTGCTGCGTGAGCGCGGTGCCCCAAACGCCTTCATTCGTGTAGGGCGTGAGCGCGCCGGCAACATTGCTGAGTGTCTGAACATCCAGGCCGGCTGCGTTGTTGTAGGCCGCTGCCTGCTGAGACGCCGCGGTTTTGGCAGCTCCCGCGGCGTTGCTGGCGCCCATGGCGCCGGTGATGCCCGATACTGCCGCTCCGGCGACGCCCGCGCCGATGGCTGCGCCTGCGAGGCCCATTATGCCGTCTCCTTCAATGGCAGGGAGAACATCTCCCCGAATGGCTCAGCGCCGAGCCTGCGATAGAGCGCGCCCATCCGCGGGCCGGAGCCGCGGACGCCGGCGCGAAACAGAACCTGGTCGACGCCCTGGTCGCGCAGGAACGCGACCGATGCGCGCTGCAGCTTTAGGCCAAGGCCGGGGGCCAGGGGTGACGTGTAAAAGCTGGTGTGCATGCCCTCGCTCTTGCTGTCGGATTCGAGGGACGGCGCCGTGAGCGCCAGGAGGTAGCCGAACATGCGGCCATTCTGCCGCGCCGTCGTGATGTGCAACGCGCCGATGTCCTCAAGCTTCTGCAGCAGCGGCAGGTTCTTAGTGGGGCACGAATCAGGCGCCTCGCCGACGGTCACGAGATGCTCTGAAATCAGATCCTGCCCATCCCGAAGCAGCGCCTCAAGAGTCTCCTGCTGGAAGACGAATTCCGCGGAGACAAGCGGCCGGCCCATGATCTTGGCGCGCATGTGCTGCCCGGCCATCCGGGCGGCGCGTTCCATCTGCGGCATGTAGACGCCGGCATACCGGATGAGAGCTGCGAAGTTGATCTGCACGTTCAGGCCCCGCAAAAGTCCCCACCGGAAGGGATCATGCGGCTGCCCGAGAAGCGTTTCCGTCAGGCTGGCGCAAACGTCCTCACGATCGAGGTCGGAGAAAGGGATTGACCACGCGCCCGTGCGGCGCTCGATCTGGTCGAGCTTCGCGTCAAGCCGGTGCATCAGCCGCTCCAGAGACTGGATATCGAATGGCGCGCCGGTATTCAGCAGGCTGTCGATGACCTCTCGCGGATCACGCCGGATGGTGACGATACGCGCCCGCGGCGCGATCTCCTGCACCAAGCGCCAGAACGGCGCAGCAGCGGTCTCAACGGTGCCGGACATAGGCATGGCGAACCAGGACTTCACATCCTCCAGGCTTCGCACATGCCGGGCTTCGTCATGCCCGATCGACCATCCGCCATAGCTCAAATACTGCGAGAGCCATGCTGTGCGGCTCCGCGGCAGGGCATAGATGATGAAGGGATCAAGAGGCATGGGTGTCCAGCGCTATTGGAAATTCAGCTGCTGGCTGATGCCATGGCGTGCTTATAGCACAGCGCTACTCGGCACGCCAACACATCGAGTAGCTTGCAGAGCCGGTCGCACGAGAGGTGAACGAGTAACTGAAGCCGGTTGTCGTGAGTGATGCCGGGTCAGCGCCCACCTGCAGATCGGAACTGCTCGACGAAACCAGAACAACCGTCGGCGCTGTCGCGAACGGCGTGCCGAACGTGACTGAACCGGCCCCGGTTCCCCCAGATGCAACAGTCCCGAGAGAGACGACGCCGGCGGCTGATTTGGGAAGGGCTGCCTCAACGAAAGCCGTTGTTGCCAGCTGAGTGGTGTTCGTGCCCGGCGCAGCTGTCGGAGCAGTCGGCGTGCCCGTAAGAGGTGGGGATGCCAGAGGCGCCAAGGGCGCTACGGCGCTGTTGACATAAGCCGTGGTCGCCAATGGCGCGATGGCCGCTGAAATCTGCGAGTTGACGTAAGCCGTAGATGCCAAGCCCGAAACCGCAGCAGCAATCGCGGTGGTCGTGTAAGTGACCGTGGCATAGCCTTGCGCCACCACAAAGGCAGTCGTCGCCAGCTTCGTCGAGTTGTCCGAGGTCGAGGGAGTTGGAGCCGTCGGCGATCCGGTAAAAGGCGGGGAGGCGAGCGGTGCCAGGCCAAACACGGCTGCAGCAATATGGGTATCGACGTAGCTCTGCGTCGCCACATCAGAAGGCAGCGGCACAGCGCCGGATGCAGATCCCGTCCGGTCCCAAAGTGAGCGCAGGAAGCGCGAGCCCGCCGGTGTCAATGCGCCGGTTTTCAGGTCAACAACCGGCTCCCCGGGCGGCAGGAATGGCTGAGCAACGGCAACCGTCACGCCGCTCATGACGATGCGCTATCCGCTTCGATCCATGCCCCTTGCAGGGCGACATCGACTGATTCGGTCCAGGTCAGGCGATAGACCCGATCCCGGGACAGGCCCAAGCGCCACCAAGCGAGGCCCATCCCTGACAAGTTCGACATAGGCTGCGTGACGGGCGTTCCATAGGACAGGCCGCGGTTGTCGCTCCAGTCCAGCGATATGGACCCAGGCGGGTAATTGACGGGGCTGAGATCGGCCGTGAACTTGCGATGGAACACGCGGTTTCCGTCGCCCAAGGCATGCGGGAAAGCCCGCTGCCGCTTGATGGCAGCTCCGTTGTCGGTGAAGGCGTTTTGCGAGACGCTATAGATCGCGCCGTTCTGCCAATCGCCAGCCACAATGCCGCCACCGATCGGGGCAACCACGCAGTTCATGCGGATGCGGTGCTCGCCAGCAGCGTCGAGCCAGCAACGCTCGTGCCACTGCTGCGTCGTCACATCATAAACCCAGGTTGCGTCCGCCGTCGGGAAGGTGAGCACGTAGAAGACGTGCCCGGCCTGCTGATAGGTCATGCCGATGGCATCTGAGGTCGTGCCGTACTGGCTGATCGCATACTCGATCGGGAAGGTGGACACGCGCTGGCACTGATAGCCGGCGCCGTGAAGCACCATGTTCTTGCCCTGCTCATCGCTGGACAGCCAGAAAATTCCGCCATCCGTCGTCGCGATGGAGTAAGGCGCCAGGCAGCCGTGATGGATCAGCACTTCCGGCACGCGGGCGAAGGGGAAATCTGCGGCGCCGGCGTCATACCAAAGCTCGGAGGTTTCGGCACCGATCAGCCAGACTAGCTGGTTGACGCTCGCCATCCCGACTATGTTGTCGGTGAAGCTCGATTTCGTCGCGATATAGAGGCTGTCAAAGGGAGTCGAATTGCCCGCGTAGTTCGACGGCGAGGAATACCACTGGTTTGACCCGGGCTTATTGAACAGCAGGAATGTGTCCAGGTAGGCGATATGCGTGGCCCCGTAAAAGGCCGGATCAGACACCTGCGTCATAGTGTTGGTCGTAAGCGTCACATACCATCCGTTCGCAGATCCGTCGCAGATCATCAGGACGATCGTATTGTCCTGCATCGCAACCGGGCCTGAGCTCGAGCTTATCGTGCCGAGCGAAGTCATCGCGGACGAGGCGATATTGACGGTATAGACCGTGTTGCCGACGACCGCGTAATAGACGCTCGAGCCATTGGCCGGATAGTAGAACCCGCGGACCGGCCCATAGTTGGGCGATTGCTGCAGGAGGGTAAGCCCCGGTGTCCGGTAATAGGTCCAGGGCGCGCTATCCTCGTCGGGAGGCGGCGGCTCAGGAATTAAGTTCAAGCATCTTTGTGCCGACGCAATGACCGATCGCGCCTGATAGGTCCCGCCGGCCAGGTTTATACGAATTGGCTTGGCCTCCTAACGACGCGTTTAAATGGAGGCGGACTCATCAGCCAAGCCTTGAGGTGTCGAGCGTGAAGCCGTTCGGTCCAACGCCGTAATTGCCAGCCCACCACCAGCCATCGCCGGAACGCGAGCCATTTGGCAGTCCGTTGGGCATCCCGAGCGCGGGGATCTGGAGATTCGCAATGCGGATTGTCTGCATGGAGGAGTTCATGGCCGCGGTCACGGTCGGGTCAGGCGGAAGACCGAACAGCGGGCGCAGCCGGGCGGCCAGAGACCACACAAGCGCCTCGACGTATTCGGGCGGCATCATGAGGTCATCGGTCAGGTTCGCGAACTGCTGGAGCGCCTCTTTGGTGAGAATGTGCAACTCGAACTGATCCGACGGGATCGGATAGAAATAGACCTTCCCGGTAGGGAAGGCCGCATCATAGAACACAGCACCGGGGAAGGTCTGAAGCCCCTTGATCCCGATCTGCGCATATTCTTCCATGCTCTGGATCATGTAGAGCGTGTAATCGATATTGAGGACGCCGGGCGTCACGGTGCCAGGCGCGGTGCCGCCACCAATCCCGTCCGATCCGCCGACATCAGAGCCGCCTGCCGAGAAGCCGTCTCCGGTGTTGTCGTTGATGATGAGGCGCGCATAGGCGCCCTCGATCTGGTCAGGGCGCGCGATGTTGAAGCTAGCGCCTGTCCCGACGCCGTAATTCAGTGCTCCGGTCGACTGGATGGCCGTGTCAACGAGATGCCACACCATCCACCGCTTGCGCTGCCATTGCGCCAGCAGCGACTGCAGCCAGAATAGCCCGTCAGCGAGATCGGCGCTGCTGGGGGTCTGGCCCAGAGCGCCGACGCCGTTCGCCTTCAGAGCCTGCGTGACGATGTCCTGAGCTGTCGTCACCCTCGCAGCCTCAGTTCAGGCCGGGTTCGGGATATCCGGTCGCCCGCGATTCCTCGGCCTGAGCCGAGTTGCGAGCGACAGGGCCATTCGCCCGATGCGCGTCCAGAAGCTGACGCATGTTCTCAAGACGAGCCATTTCGGCCTCCAGGCCCGTGCGAGCGCGATCGGAATCAAAAGCGCTCTGGAAGCGCCAGTCTCCCTCGTCGCCGCCGGCCTTGTGATACTCGTTCGGGTTGGCAAACTCCCCGCGCCCATGCACGGGATGAAAGCGGACGATCGGATAGCCGTCGAAGTTCTCCGGGGCTGCCTCAGCCGCCGGCGCGGGTTCCACAGCTGGCTCGGCCTGGACGACGGGGAGTGTTTCATCGGTCATTGCTCATCTCCCGTCTTGCCTGCTTTGCGTGCCTTGGCGTCGCTCGGCGCGGGCTCGCCCTTGAGGGCAGCTGCGGTGTTCGCCATGTGGCTTTCGCGCCAGGCGTCAAACTGCTCGTTCACTGTGCGGTGCTCGTCCGGCGAGTAGACGGTGCAGGTCTTGAAGCCGTTCGGGTGGAACAGCTCACGCGGATAGCCGAAGGATTGGTTGCTCATTTGCTGGTTCCTCGATCGAAAGAACTCCGCCCCTCACCGAGAGGCAGAGTTTCAGGGATGGATCAAACGGCGTCCGCGACGGCCACCACCCATTCCGGACGGAGCAACGCATAGCCAAAGAGGATGTCCAGGCGGGTGCCGAGAATGTCGTTGATCGGGTCGTAGGTGGTGATCATGCGCATGGATATGCCTTCGAAATTCTCACGAGCGCAGTCGACAACGCCCTTGCTGATGAACGGCAGATCGACCGTCGCCAGCGTGAACGCCTCGGGCACGTAGACGAGGTTCTTGCGGTAGACCTCGCTCGCCTTGTTCGCCAGCGTGACTGCGGCGCCGCTCGCGGGCGACACGTCCACGGTCTGGTACTGGACCTGTGCGCCGGCGTTGGACGGGATCAGGGCCGGGTAGATCGGAATCGAGGTTGCACCGCTGGCAACGTTGGCCGTCACCGTGAATAGCATCGGCGTGCCGGTGGAAACCTTGGTCACGCGGTTGACCTGGTTGACGCCAGCAACGGAGATGATGTCGCCGCGGTTCAGCGTGCCCGTGATGGCGCCGACGGGAAGGGTCGAACCGACATAGCCGGCCGCACTGAGAGCGCCCGCGGAGAAGGTGCCCGTCGTGTGCTTGATAATCGTCTGGTCGGTGTACCAGTCGAGGCCGAGGAACTCCTTATTCATCATGCCCGAGGTGGACTGCTCGGAGATGCGGACCTGTGGGTTGTAGAAGCCGGACAGGCCGCTGACGGTGCGGGCATTCGAGAGATTGTCGATCATGGCGATGCGCTGGCCGTCGCCGCGGGGCGCCGAGTTGGCATCGAGGATCGCGCCGGCCTGCAACCAGGTCGAGGCGCTCGGCGTGATGGTGTTATTGGAGCCATCCACGTTATGAACGAAGTTGGCAACCGGGCCTTGACCGGTCCCGCCGTCCACCATGCTCATTACCGCGGCCGCGACGGAGCCAGCCAGGTTGTTCACGGCCGGCTTGATGTAGCGCTGGCTGAACTTGTCGATGCTCAGGGCCATATCGGCGGAGGAGAAGGACATGTCCACGCCAAGCTGCGTGCTGATGACCAGGGTGGTGTAGGTTTCCGTCGTGTTCTGGTAGGCCGCCGTCGGGCCGGTGCGCACCGTATAGTCCACGGGCTTGCGGATGTTCAGCGACGCGCCAATTTTCGCGCCTTCACGGGCGAACTGATCGGAATATTCGGTGTTGATGGTCTTGAGGAAGCTGTTGCTGTTCCGGAAGAGACGGAGGGTCTCTTTCGTGATCATGCCAATGGTAAGTAGCGTATTCGCCACGGAAGTGCTCCTGTCGGGCGCTTCGAGAGCGCCAATTCGAACGAGAATTGGCCTCACCCATCAGGGGTCTTGGCCGAAAACTCGGACGCGACAGGAGAAAATCGCTAGCTACAGTCTGCCCGTTTACGCACGGCACGCTTCAGAGCTGAATCCCCAGCTCAGGCGGGCTTAGACCGAAGCTTCGCATACTGCTCCATCGAAATGTTCGGGTCGTAGATGTTTCCGGCCTGGGCTGGAGACGGACGACCCCCGACAGGGCGAGTGGGCGGTGGTGCGCGGGAAACTGTGGGAGCTACAGGCGGGGAACCTTGGGGTTCTTGACCTCCCTGAGGAGGAGCGGCAGCCGCCAGACTGCCTGCGAGTTGAGCCAAAGCCACTGCTTGCTGCATGCCCGACAAGTTGTTGAGCATGAAATGCGCTTGGTCCAGATTTGACCCAAGCGTATACAGCACATCCGGGCCATTGGGAAGCGTCAAAACGGCCTTGACGAATTCCGGATGCGCATCGAGTCCGCCGATGTCGTTGAAGGCGGCTATCTTGTCGCCCCAGTCCTGATAGGCGGACGCCCCTTTTGCCGCGAACGACCGTAGCTCGGTCTCCATCGTCTGCTGCTGGGCTTGCGCTTGCGCAATCTCCGCGGCGCGCGCCTCGAGCTGCGCCGGCGTGTAGACCATCGGAGCATTCTCGGGCTTCTGCTCCGGAGCGGCGGCCGGCGGCGTGTTATCCTGGGCATTCGGCTGCTGCCCCTGGCGCTGATACGCCGCCTCCATCACCCGAATGCGTTCTTCGCGCGCCGCCAGCTCCTTCTTGAGGTCGGAATTGACCCGGGTCATCACCCGGATGCGCTCCATTTCCCACTTCGGATATTTCTGGCCCGCCGGCGGCTCGGGAACGGCGGCCTCGGGCGGGAGCTCGGGCGTTTCCGGCGCGGGAGCGGCCGCGGGCGTGGCGCGGTCGGCCGGATCAGTCGACTGCGGGCCGGAAAAGTCAGCCGGGTCGACGGCGACGGGGTTGGCTTCGAAGGTGTCGCTCATTTGGAGTCTCCGCGGAGGTAGGTTTCGATGACGGAGGCACAATGGACCAGTTCTTCCGGCGTATCGGCTCGACACACCTGGACGGCTCTATCCAAGGCGCACAAGCGCAGCTCGAAAGAACCGGTCCGTTTAAACTCATCCGTAGAAAACGCTTGTCCTGTCTGGCTCACGGGGAAACTCCTTGGGGATTGGCATCAGGCGCCACGGGAGGAGGCGCAGGCGGGGTGTTTGGGTGGGGCAAAACGGCAGTGACGGGGGGAGCGTCGCCGCCGTACTGATCGCGCAAGGCTTCGAGCACTACCTGGCGGATCAGCGGCTTGAACATGTCCGGATCGATGTCGTGCAGGCTGGTGATGCGGTCGGTCTCGGCGCGGTATTTCTCGGTGTCGTTCTTGTCGTCCTTGTCATCGAGCTTGCGCTTCATGTCGGCAACCGCCTGGTTTGCGCCGACAAGGGCGCCGTGCAGCTGCTGGACCTGCTGTTGCGCCTGCACAAGCTCAGGAGGCGGGCCGCCGGTCGCTTGCGGGGGCAGCATCGCCCGGGCGCGCTCGGCTGCTTCTTCGGCCATGGGGAAGTCGGCTGACTTGAAGAATAGGTCCATGTAGAGCGCGCCCGACGGCGTCGACACGATCTGCTGAAACGCATTGAACGCCTCCTCGCGCCGCGTCGCGTAGCCGGGGCCCATCTCGGCCTCAACCGCATAGCGCCCGATCAGCGGGTTGAAGATGATCTGCTCAACCGGCGGCGGGGGCGGTCCCTGACCCGGCTGCGGAGGGGCTGCGGGCGTACCGGGCTGTGCCTGATGGGCTTGCGCTGCATTCGGGTCCAGATGCACATCGGAGATCGTACCATCCTCGGCCATGATCTGGATAACCCGCTTGGTGTCATACACCTTGGGGATGAGGTCGATGAGGATGCGACCGGTATAGGCAATCGCGACGCCAAGATTGTCGATGTAGTGGTAAGTCGCCTTGTCGCCCTGCCGCTGGCGCTCCTGAATAGCGATGCCGGACCGCTCATTGCCCTGCTGGCCGAACTCGTTCTGATACTGGCCGCTCGCCATCATCATCTGCACCTCGGCCGTCTGCATGCCGTCGATGTAGACGGGCGATGTTTGCGGCGGGGCGGGGCGCTGCGGCGGTTCGCCGGTCTTCTGGCCGCTGTCGTCGGTCTCGTTGTACGGCAGATAGGCGTGGTTAGTGGTGTTCGCCGTCTCCCAATAGGTTTCCAGTCCCTCGATCGACTTCATGCCGACGATCCATGGCACTTTCGTCTGGAGAGCCCCGAACTCGACGGCGGCAGAGGCATAGTAGTTGTACATGCGCTGCGCATCCTTGAGGGAGCGCGTGTGGCCGCGGCGGTTGAGCTTGCCGTCGACGACAAATTCCTCACCGATCAGCGTCACGATCGGGATCGTATTGTACGCCGTGTCCTGGCTGTCCACGATCTCATCGCCGACGCGCATATACCAGCGCACCACGATGTTTTCATGCGGGCGGGAGGGCCATCCTCCAGCCTTCGCGGCATCGGCCAACCCGTCGATCATCTGGCTCTCGCGCAGCGTGCCGCCCGGGTGCCCCTGCCCCAGGAAGTCTTGAGGCACAGCCCATAGCGTGTCGGTCAGCGCGTGACGCTCGTAGTATTCCGCGATCCGCACGGTATCCTTCGACCGCCAATCGTTGCCGCCCCCGGTGCTGTTCTCCATCGACTGCGCGCCGGCGAGGTCCTTGTATTCCGGAAACTCGGCCTCGAACTCCTCGCGCGGGAGATCGCGGAAGACGAAACACCACCGCGCATCGCTCTTGTCGATCTCCTGCGCATCAGGGTCCATGTAGACGCTGAACGGGTCGATGATCCGGCGGATGAAGATTTCCTGCTCGAAGCTGTCATCGTTCGGATATTCGGTCACGATCCGCCAATAACCCACGCCGCTCTCGACTTGGTGCCGTGTGGCATCGACATAGACCGCGCTCGCCTTCGACTTGTATTCGATGTGCCTGATCACGCCCTCGAACACCTGGGCCGCTTCAGCCATCGCGCCGAAGCCGGTCGCGTGAACCTTCACGCTCGGCTTGTTCTCTCGGCTGTCGTTGATGATGAGCAGGTTGTGCTGGCGGACTTTGTTGATCACGAGGCAGGGCCGCGGAGTGCCGCCCTGGGGGTTGCGTGCCTTCTGCACATCGCCGGGCCACTGCCACTCAGGATGGTCCGGGTCTGCATTGGCAAACCGCTTGTCCTCCTTCTCCAGCTCGCGCGTCGTGCTTTCCCACTCCTGGGCGCGCGTGAAGCGTTGGTCCATACGCTGGATCACGGCATCCTTGTCGCTGCCCTTGGGCGTCGGCTTGGTGGTGTCGCTCATTTCATTTGCCGCTCATGATGGAGGTTGAAACCGCCATACCGATAGCAACCCCAGAGGCTTCTTCGGCATCTCTAGAATCGCTATGGGCCTTTCCCAAGATCTCGCACTGCTGGGATGAAAATCCGGATGATAGGCACTTTTTGTGGAAGCTCTGATCGTCCTGGCCGTCGCTCCATGAGAGAAGGACGCCGAGCCCGATTATCAGAGCCAAGCAACCAAGCACAATTGGCATTACGACTTCTCTCCTACGGTGCGACGCAGCAGGATCAGCGCGTCGTTGAGTTTCTGCATCAAGCCGGGCGCCGACGGGTCAGCAATCAGCAGCTCGAGCGCATCCAAGGAAGCCTTTGCCGCAATGCGCAGCTGCAGCTCATTTCGAACGTTGCTCATCCCGCCATCCATCCGTTGCCGCCAGCCATAGCCATTGGCCGGCGAGTTTTCGTATCTTTCTTCGGCGCCTTGTCGCGCAGCCCTATCGCCAGGTAGCGAAGGGCGTCTGCAAAATCTGATGTCCAATCATGAAGCGGGGCATTCCTGAAGACCTTGTTCACGTCGTCCCAGGACTTCCGATATTGCTTCAGAGCATCAATGCCGAGCTGCGTCCGATCCTTGTCAAACATACAGCGCGGCAACAAATTTCGTACAGCCGAGATTCCATCATCAACGCCCAGACGGGGCAGAACTCGGACATTCTTCATGCCCAGCCGACGCATGACATCGATCCGGCGCTCGCCCGTTCCTACCTCTCCATTCTCGGCATCATGGGGAACGAGATGCTCGGTATAGGCGTATGGCTTCTTGTTCAACTCCGAGACGTAATGAGGGATGCCTTGCCCCGAGCCCGAGATGAGGTCGATGACCCGCACGGATCCGGCAATCTGCTGCACCATCCAGATCACCATGCTATCGCCGTATCCGAGGTCCCAGGCCGTCCACACTGGATGCCCGAGGACATGAGGGACTGTCGTAATCCTGCCCTCGTCCTGGGCGGCTGCCATCAGCTTGCCGTAGTAGGACCCGCGAATGGCAGCAGCGAATGAGACCTCATATTCCTGCTCAAAGAGCGCCTCTCCGTCCTCCGGATTCTCGCGGATGTATTCCAGCTTTTCCTGCGCGAGCTGCTCGGGCGTGAAAACGCTGGTGTCATAGGCCGACAGCTTTTCGGCAAACCAATTCGGGTCTTCAATAGCGGCTTCGTACATGCGGGAGGCGTGATTGTTGCCGCGGGGCGTCGTTATGAACATCGCCCAGCCGCCATTTTCCAGCAGGATCGGCCGAAGGATTCCCCAGGAGGTCGGATTGGCCAGGGCGTATTCGGAGAAGACGATACCAACGGGGGCAGCGCCAACCAGGCTGTTGAAGTTGTCCGATCCAACGACCTGCCATGTCGATCCGTTCTTGAACCGGATGAACATTTCGTTGTTGTGTGTGGCGCTCCTCAGCTCCTTCGGAAAAGCCTCATCAATGCGCCGGCGGCCGGTATGGGGATTCACTGCATCCCAGATCGCCTTGCGGGCCTGAGCCGCCTCGGGGAGCATGTGCCAATAGTTTCCGACCCTCTCGAACGCAGAGACAGCCGCGCGATGAAGCGCCACGTCATCTTTGCCGGCGCGCCTGTGCCAGATCAGGATCGACCGGAGCCCGCCATTGTCCATGAAGGACCAGGCGCGACGCTGATGCGCGCGTGGCGTCCAGCCTGAAGCAGGGATCTCAATCTGAGCCATCGGATCCCATCTTGCGGAGCACGACCTGCAGCGGGGCATCAGCTACGCCACCGAGGTCCACGCGGTCGCCGTAGCGCTTAGGAGCAAGCTTCGACGCGTGCCATTTGCGCTGGTCAAGGCGAAGTCGGGACCGGGCGACCGCTTCGCCGTTCACCTGCCAGCCGATCGACTCCCCATCCTTCCCGAATTTCTCCATCCAATCGTTGCTGCCATCATCAGCAATCGCCTTGGTCTCATCGGCGTAGGTGTCGGCCTGGACATCTCGCGCGTGCGCGTATTGGTTGCGGAAAGCCTCGCTCGACTGCAACCACCGGTATACGGTCACGCGGTCCGGCATCTCCTCCGAGGCGCAGATCTCGCGGAGGCTCTCACCGTCCATCAGCCGAACGCAGATGGCGTCCGCGACCTCCTGGGTAAACGACGACGGTCGCCCCATCACACCCCCCACCACCGCGCGAGCGCCACCCCGATCATGACGCCCAGACCCGCTGCGGATGCCGTGAGAGGCAGCACGTAGCTTGTCGGCCGCTCCTCGGCCTTGAACCGGCCGCGGGCGTCTCTGGCACGCTCCTTCGCGCGCTTGCGGCTCTCCTCGCGGGCCTTGGTGCGAGCGATGGCGTTGTGCAGCGCCACTGCGGGAGGCACCGGCATCGCCACGACCTCATCCGCGCTGCCGGCGAGTGGCTTCAGGGTGAGGGTCATAGCGCTACCCCCGGACGTTTCTTGAGGATGTCGGGAGCCGAGTAAATTTGGCCGGACATGACATCGACGAATTCTCCCGTCTTGTGGAAAAGCTCCCACGCAGCAGCTCTGAATGCTGGCCAGTTCGATGTTTTGATCAGGCGGTAGAAGTGAGCTTCGGTCATGCGGCAATCTCCTGGGGACGGGGGTTCACTCGGCGGCCTGCGCGTAGGAATCCAGGCCGAGCTTGGCCCTGAGAAACCGAGCGCGATAAGCGGCCGCGTCGCGCTGGAGTTGCGGGTAGCGGCTGTCTCCGGCGACCTTCTCGTACTCGGCGAGCAGCTGCCAATCGGTGAGGTGGCGCGGCGTGGGTCTGTCGCCCTTGGCCTGCGGAACTGCGGAACGCCGCTCCTCGCTTTCCCGCTTGAACATCGCCATCGCCTTGGCGACGGCCTCGCGCTCAGCATCCATGGGGGACGACTTGGGCTCGACCGCCTCTGACTTGGGCGCATCGGCCTGGGCCATCTTGCGGATGGCATCGACGGTGCGCTGCATGGGCTCGACGATCTTGTCGATGAACGCCTTGAGGTCTGCGACGCTCGGGAAGAACGCGAACTCGGCCATGGCACTGCGCAACGTTTCCTCGGTGAAGGCGGCTGCCGGCGCGCCCTGCAGCGCCATGCCGAAGGCAGCCAAGCGAACCCTGAACGCAGCTTGATCCTGGGGATTGCGCACCGCCCCATTCAGCCTCTTCAGCCAGCCTTCGAGATCATCACGCGTCGCTGGCCGCAGCGCCTCAGCCGCGAACGGGTAGACGCGCTGAGCCTCGGAAATCTCCTGCGGCGTCGGCCGGCAATCGACCGAGAGCACCATCGGCGCGTCATCGCCGGCGGCGGTGTAGCGTCGCACTGGCTCGGAAATGAGCTTGATGGCTCGGCCAAGGATCGGCGAAATCAGCGCGATATGCGCCGGGGACACGTTCGTGATCGCGTTCATGCGTCGAACCCTCCGAATGGCATTTCGATGGTGAATGGCTCGGCGACTTCCTCGGCCATCCAGTCGAGATTCGAGCGCTTCTGCCGTGGATCAGCTCGGCCCGAGCGCTGCAAAACAGCGCGCTCCAACCAGGCCATGGGGTCTGCCAGGCCGAGCGTTTCGGCTTCGTGGATGACGCCGAACAGCATGGCGTCGTCCTCGGCCAAGGCTTTCCGCCATTTTCCGATCTGACCGCGGCATTGACCCTCGGATTTTCCCGAGATGCGCCTGAGCGTTCCCAGACCTTCCGCCCAAAGCGATGGGGGGGATGGCGGCGGCGAAGCTGCCGAAGGCGTAGCCTTCGTTTCTTCCTTTGGTGATTGTGATTGTGGTACGGACGCGCATGTACCCGCGTGTGTATTCAAATCATCTACAATTGTAGGTTCAATTGTAGAGCTATTGTTCGTTCCTTGTGGTCCGTTTGTATCGCTCTTGTTGAGCTTGCGATCAGACCTTTGTGCTACAGCTGCACGTCGCTTGTCGCTCAACTCAGCTGCCTTCTGACGCTCAGCATCGATGCGCTTCTGATGCAGCAGGCCATCGTCTTCGACCTCAAAGAACTGCAGAACGGCTGGCCCAACGTCAGAAGCCCAAGCCTTGATCGGAGTCCTGGCGATTGCGGCCAGCTTTTTCTCATCAGTGGGGAGCGGCCCGGTGCGCCAATAGTGCATGAGCAGCAGCAGATAGGCGCCGTGCTGCGGCCCATCGAGATGCATGGTATCGGCGAGATAATCGCCGATGTAGAGCGGCATCCAGGTGTCGTTTTTACTCATGCGGCTCTCGCTATCCGGCGCTTGTGCCCGGTCAAAGCCACAAGGATGGCGTCGGCCTCGTCGTCCGATTGCAGGGACGGCTTGAGGGACCGGGCGAATTTCACCCCATCCTCTTTCTTCGCATTTCCGAAGCCGAGTACGGCTTTGCAGCAGGTCGAACGGGGGAACTCGATGAACCCAAGCTCGCGGAGATATGAGACCTCCTCCGCGGCGCCGGCGTAGACATAGAGGCTGCGGGCCGTCCGAAAGTGCGTTATCTTCCCGGCATGAATTGGAGCCTCGATCGCGATCCAATCCGGGGCGTATTCCGTGATCAGATCGCAGATCGACTGCTTCAGATAATAGGCTCGGCGCCCCAGGCTTGAATCCGCAGCGACTTGGCGGTGACCAGAGGCCACATAGGCGCCAGTGTGATCGACATAGGCCCAGCCGTAGCTGGCTGCGAGATCAAGACCGAGGACGCCTCCGCTCATGTCAGGCTGCCTCATCCTGGTACTCATCGCCGATGCCGAGGCCCTTCTGGTCCGGATCGATCGGCACATCACCTCGCGTGCCTTCGAACACGCTGGCATCGGAAACGACGAGGAGGATATCTAGGCCGGTCGCATCGATAAGCTGGTGGCGCAGCGGGTCTGACTGCATCACCTCTACGACGCCCTTGATTCCGTCCTTGACTGTGACCTGCGCCAGACGCGCCTTGATCACCTTCCGGCCGTCTGCGGCGATCGCCTGCACGGCTTTGCGGACAAGAGCCGTGACAGCGCTCGCAACGCGAGCGATGGTGTCCTTCTGGTCTTCCTCGCCGCGCATATTCCATGGCAGCGGCTGGTGCTCATGCTTCAGGCGATCGAGGATGAAATCTCGGATATCTCCGGCCATCGTTTCCGAGGCGAGGACGAGCGTGTCAGGCTCCGCAGGTGCGGGAGCGGGTGACATCTCGGCGTTCTCTTCTGGTTTCTTCGGCAAATCACACTCCTGAGTTTTGCGTTGATGCGTTTGCCGTTACCGACGGCTGCGGATTGCTAGGCAATAAAAAGCCCCGGCGGCGCATCAGCAGCCTGCCGGGGAGCCTGCCGCAGGGGGAAACGTGCCCGCGGGGTTCCATTATTTCTGCCTCCGCAGCTTTTCCCACTGCGTGCCGCACCAGACATTCCACTTGACCCACCAGAGGCCAGGGAGGGCGATTGCGCTGTGGAAGCCCTGCATCTTGGAGACAAACCAATTCATCCAATCTCTCCGCGCGCCATCGCTTTGAGGCGCGCCATTTCCGCGTCGACGACGGCGCTTTTTGCCATGAGGTTAAGAAGGGCAGCGCCCTGCGGTGCATTGGCCCCGTCGAGCCAGTTCTGCGCCGTGCGGTGCGAGACGCCCGCCAGCTTTCCAAGAACCTTCGCGGCGTTGCGCAGCGGTCCATACTCGCGCTGCAACGCCTCTCGAACGCTCTCGGCATAAATGGCCGCGGTCACCATTGACGAATCTCCGCGAAACTTTCGCGTATCATTTGCCCTACTTTTTCGCATTTGCTCTCTCTACCTTTGGTTGCAGAGAGAGCGAGGAACGGCACGCTGATGAACGGAAAGGAGGA
>Ga0310811_10000772_pt1 | contig 40996 bp, 40 predicted proteins | sample YCmetagenome_FD_207642 | JGI IMG/M metagenome (GOLD analysis project Ga0310811, IMG submission 207642) | Soil microbial communities from experimental microcosm in Duke University, North Carolina, United States - YC | ecosystem: Engineered > Artificial ecosystem > Soil microcosm > Unclassified ...
CGAGCTCCGCGGCGCGCAGGCGCACACTCTCGGAGACGCGTCCCGTGATGATTGCCACGGGGATGTCGACCAGGCGGAGCATCGCGATACCCAGGCCATCCTGGATCTCGTAGCGCTTGAACTCGAGGCGACGGCCGTCGACGTCGCCGAGGTAGATACCGCCATCGGTCATGACGCCGTCCACATCGAGAGCGACGAGACGGATGGATCGAGCGAGCGTGGAGTCGATCACCGCGACACTCGGTCCCAGATGTCGATGGCGCGAAGGATCAGGTCGTCCAGTCGATCGAGTGGAATCATGTTCGGACCATCGCTCGGGGCGTGGTCGGGGTCGGGATGCGTCTCCATGAACAGTCCGTCGGCGCCGGCCGCGAGTGCCGCGAGCGTGAGGGGCGGAATGAACTCCCGCGCACCACCGCTCGCGCCGCCCGCGCCCTGCCCCGGACGCTGCACGCTGTGCGTCGCATCAAAGATGACCGGAGCGTCGCATGCGTCACGCATTCGGATGAAATCGCGCATGTCGACGACGAGATCACCGTACCCGAAAAACGTTCCGCGCTCGGTCACCGCATCGTCGCTCCGAACGCCCGCGGGTCGAGATGCACGCACCTTATCGACGGCGCCACGCATCCCCTCCGGGTGCATCCATTGGCCCTTCTTGACGTTGACCGCTTTGCCGGTAGCACCTGCCGCGACGAGAAGATCGGTCTGCCGGCAAAGGAACGCGGGAATCTGGAGCACGTCGACGACGTCGGCTGTCGGCGCACACTGTTCGGGCAGGTGAACGTCGGTGAGAATCGGCAGACCGGTGGCGGCGCGAACGCGGTCGAGTGCCGCGAGGCCCTCGTCGAGCCCCGGCCCGCGGTGCGCGCCAACGTTCGAGCGATTGGCCTTGTCGAAGCTGGCTTTGAAGATGATGCCGCCCGGAACGCGCTCAGCGAGTCGCGCGAGGTGTTCTCCGACTCGCAGGTTGAGCGCGTCGTCTTCCAAGACGCAGGGACCGGCGATCAGGAAGAGGGCATCTCGTCGAAAATGGTTCGGCACGTTCAGTCGGCGGCCTCGACTAGCGACGCCGAACCCTGCCCCGAGCCACGTCGGCGCTTGGCGGCGGTCGCGGCGGCGATGAACCCGGCGAACAGCGGATGCGGCCGCGTGGGGCGCGACTGCAGCTCCGGATGGAACTGGCAGCCGACGAACCACGGATGATCCTCGAGCTCCACGATCTCGACCAGGGATGCGTCGGGCGACAAGCCACTGAGTTTCAGGCCGTGTTCGACGAACATGTCGCGGTACTTGTTAGAGACCTCGTAACGGTGACGATGGCGTTCGCTCACCTCGGACTGGCCGTAGATCTCCGCGGCTTTCGACCCCCGCGCCAGGCGGCACGGATACGCGCCGAGTCGCATGGTGCCGCCCATGTCGGTGATGTGCTGCTGCGATTCCATCAACGAAATCACGGGATTGTCGCACTCGGGCGCGAACTCCGACGAGTGGCTGTCGTCGAGGCCGCACACGTTACGCGCGAACTCGATGATGGCCGTCTGCATGCCGAGACAGATGCCGAAGAACGGCAAGCCGTCCTCACGCGCGAAGCGGATGGCCTCGACCATTCCCTCGACGCCGCGCACGCCGAAGCCGCCGGGCACGAGCAGCCCATCGACGGTGCGCAGGATCTGCGTGGCGCGTTCGGGGCCGGAGAAGTCCTCGCTCGACATCCACTGGATGTCGACGCCGACATCATTGGCGATGCCGCCGTGGATGAGCGCCTCCTGCACGCTCTTGTAGCTGTCCGCGTAATCCGTGTATTTGCCGACGACGGCGATTCGGACGCGCTCGTGCGGCACGAGCACGCGTTGCACGAGCTCACGCCATTGCGCGAGCGCGGGCGCCGGACGCTCGATGCCGAACTTCTGCAGCACCTTCTCGTCGAAGCGCTGCTCGTGGAACCTGAGCGGAATCTCGTAGATCGTGCGAACGTCGGGGCTTTCGATGACGGCGCCGAATTCGACGTTGCAGAACAGCGCGATCTTCCGCTTGATGTCGTCGGAGATCGGGCGCTCGGTGCGAACGATGAGGATGTCCGGCTGGATACCGATCTGCATCAGCTCGCGGACCGAGTGCTGCGTGGGCTTCGTCTTGAGCTCGCCCGCCGCGGCGATGAACGGCAGCAGCGTGAGGTGGACGAAGATCGCGTTCTCGCGGCCGACGTCATGGCGGAACTGGCGGATCGCCTCGAGGAATGGCAGCGATTCGATGTCGCCGACGGTGCCGCCGACTTCGACGATCACGACATCCGTCTCCGGCGACAAGCGGCGAATCGCGCCCTTGATCTCATCGGTGATGTGCGGAATCACCTGCACCGTCGCGCCCAGGAACTCGCCGCGGCGTTCCTTGGTGATGACGTTCAGGTAGATGCGTCCCGTCGTGACGTTGTTCGCCTGCGACAGCGCGCGATCGATGAAACGCTCATAGTGTCCGAGATCGAGATCCGTCTCGGCACCATCGTCGGTCACGAACACTTCGCCGTGTTGGAACGGCGACATCGTGCCGGGATCGACGTTGAGATACGGGTCGAACTTGAGCATCGACACGCGCAAGCCGCGCTCGACGAGCAATCGGCCGAGCGAGGCGGCAGCGATCCCTTTGCCGAGCGACGACACCACGCCGCCGGTGACGAAGATGTATTTGGTCGTGAGGGGGCGTCCCGCGATTTGCATCGAAGTCATCCTGTAGTAAATGCTGTCCAGTCGCGATTGGCGCGCTCGAGGTCGTCTTCGGTGTCGATTCCAGGGCGTACAGGCTCGTCGATCAGCGAAACGCCGATGGGCACGCCCGCCGCCAGCGGTCGGAGCTGCTCGAGGCGCTCGATGTGCTCGAGTGGAGTCTCCGGCAGCTGAATCCATTGCAACAACGCGGACCGCCCGTACGCGTACACTCCGAGGTGCTGCCAGACGCGCGTGCGCTGCAACTCGGCGTCCGCGGCGTCTCGAAGAAACGGAATGGGGGCTCGCGAAAAATACATGGCTCGACCGTCGTCGGCAGCAACGACTTTCACGACGTTCGGGTCGTTGAGAATCTGCGGTGTCGCCATCACGGCGGCGGTGCCGAGCGGAAAGCCTGCGTCGGTCACCATCCGAGCGGCGCCGACGACCGCACGCTGCGAAACGAACGGTTCGTCGCCTTGCACATTGACGATCACGTCGAAGCCGGCGAATTCGGGCCGCTGCGCCACCTCGGCCACGCGGTGCGTGCCCGACACATGGTCTGGCGAGGTGAGGACGACTCTGCCACCGTGACTTGCCACGGCCGCGGCGACTTCGTTGTCGTCGGTGGCGACGACAACGGTCTCCGCAACGCCGATCTCAACGACGCGCTCGAACACACGAACGACCAGCGGAAGGCCGGCGAGAAGGCGGAGCGGTTTTCGGGGGAGACGGGTGGCGCCCAGTCGAGCTGGGATGACGGCAAGCGTCCTCATACGGGGCGCTCCGGGAACTGAATGAGCGCGCGCGCGGCCGCAAAAATCACGTTCTCGAATGTAGCCCCGCCGATGAGGCGGCGCAAACCGACCGGACTCTCAGCGGTCGAGCGCGAGTCCAGCCGCCAGAAACCCGTGGCGCCGTGCCGGATCGACGAGGAACTCGACGTAAACGGCGGTCATCGAAAGCCGAAGCCCCGTGGCCTGCGCCAGCGCCGGCATTCGCCCGACGTCGGCGCCGGCCAGAATCTCACGCAGGGAGATCGCGGGTGCCCCGAGATAGGAGACGCGCCAGCGGTCGATCGGCACGTTGTAGCTCCCGTCGAGGAAGACCAGTTGATCCCCGCCTCGCGAAAGCATCCCGATGGTCGGGAGACTGCCCGCTCCTCCGACGTGGCCCCATCGCTGGCGCGGCGCACTGTTCGTGAGGGTGATCAATGCGTGCCCGTCGAGCCGAAGCGACTGGGTTCCGAAGGTTGGAAAGCTGATCGAGCCATCGAGCGTGGTTTGCACGAAGTTCGACGAGACCGAATCGTTGAAGATCGAGCGAATGGGCGACAGGTGGCCCCACTCTCCGCTGAGACGAAAGCGCCCGGTCATTCCCTGATCGTCGCCCCAGTCCAGCCGCCCGCCGAAGAGGAGCGACGTGATCTCGCCGTCGTTGATCGGCGGATTCGGTCGAAGCATGTCGCTACGATCGTGACGGCCCTCGAAGCTCCATGGTCCGCCGTTGGCGTTCGAGTCCGGCCGGACGGTGCGGACGCTCTCCCAAAGGCCGCCAACGAAGGGCTCGATGCTCGAGCTACTCCACTCCCAGCGCCGTGCCAGCGTGCCGGTCGCGCGGGTCCCGCGAAAGTAGTTGCGCGCGTCGTCGCCCGCAAAGAGCGTGGCGGCGCTGTTGATCAGGTCGTGCCAGATCCACTCCTCATTCGAGAACATCCCACGACCGACGTCGCCACGCACCTTCGTGCCCTCTGCGACCGCAGCGACGACGCTGCTGCCCGGATCCGCGACGCCGAGCTGCGATCGATACGCTACTCGCGGTTCGACGACGAGTCTGTCGCCGTTCAGCGAGATGCGCGGCGAAAAAGGCAGTGAGAGACCGCTCGAACGGTCATAGCCCGGCACGCGCAAGCCGAAAAACACCGGCAGCGAGAACACGGGCACCGACGTGTCGAGGAACGAGCGATACTTGAGCGAGAAACCGTTCGTGGCCGGCGTGATGTCGTAGGTGAACTCGCGGTGCGCCACGATCCCGCCGTCGATGACCGCGAGCGTCGACTCGTAGACGCCGCCTCCAATGGCCAGCGCGCGCCCCGTGATCGCTCCGCCAGGCCGAAGAAACAGGTTCCCGCCAATGACGATCACGTCGCCGTGCACCGAGCCCAGGACGGCCACGTCGCGCCCCAGAACGACCACGGAGTGCTGGTAGGTACTGTCGCGCGGCAACGTGGCTGGCGCGGATGCCGGAGCGATGATGGTGTACGGCCGGGTCAGCGCTCTCGCGAGGGTCTTGGGTCCTTCGCCTGGACCGAGGTCCTCGAAGCGGATGACGGGCGTTTGTGCGCGAGCGGCCCCGCCCAAGATGAGGGCGAGGAGCAGCGCGCGGCCGATCACCGAGCGAGCTCCAGGAAGTTCTTGAGCAGCGCCTTTCCGTCGGGCGTCATGACGGACTCGGGATGGAACTGGACCCCGTAGACGGGATGCTCCCGGTGTTTCACGGCGTGGACCTCGCTCGGGTCGTCCTGCGCAACCGCAACGATCTCGAGACTCGCCGGCATGCTTTCGCGGCCAACGATCAGCGAGTGATAGCGCATGACTTCCATGGGCGACGGCAACCCGGCAAAGACGCCCGTTCCGTCGTGGCGGATTTGCGAGGTCTTGCCGTGCATAACTCGATCGGCCAGCACGACCTCGCCTCCGTAGGCTTCGCCGATCGCCTGATGTCCAAGGCAGACGCCGAGCATCGGGATCGAGCTGCCCCACCGACGAATGACGTCGACCGTGATGCCCGCTTCCTTCGGCGTGCATGGGCCCGGCGAGAGCACGATCGCCGACGGCGCGAGCGCCCCCACCTCGTCGACGCTGATCGCGTCATTTCGCTTCACGACGACGTCGGCGCCCAACTCGCCGAGGTACTGGACGAGATTGTACGTGAAGGAGTCGTAGTTATCGATAACCAGGAGCATGCTTTACGGGCGCCGGACAGAGTTAGTTATGAGCGTGGCTAGCGTCTAGTGCCTAGTGTCTAGTGCCTAGTTGGGAAACGGTACGGAGTGCGGCGAACATCTCGTGCGGCGTGCGGCGAACCGCTTTTGGGGTTAGCCTCGTGGATGATACTGCTTGTGCACCTGTCGGAGGTACTCCCGGTCGACATGGGTGTAGATCTGCGTTGTGGAGATGTCGGCGTGCCCAAGCATTTCTTGCACCGCTCGGAGGTCGGCGCCGCCCTCCAGGAGATGGGTCGCAAAGGAGTGACGCAGCGTGTGCGGCGAGACGTGCTTCTGGATGCCGGCTTGCTCGACGTACTTCGCCAGAATCTTCCAGGCGCCCATGCGCGACAGAGGCTCTCCGCGCGCATTCAGAAACAGCACGCCCTTCCCGCCTCCCTTCTCGAGCCGCGGTCGCAGCTCGCGGACGTAGGTTGCCACGGCGCCGATCGCCGACCGTCCGATCGGGACCAAGCGCTCCTTACTACCCTTGCCGAAGACTCGAACCAGCTTGTCCTCGAGCATGATATCTCGAACGCCGAGCGTGATCCACTCGGACACGCGAAGCCCGGCGCCGTAGGCCAGCTCGAGCATCGCCCGGTCTCGGAACACCAATGGGTCGTCGAGCGTCGGCGCGGCGAGGAGTCGCGTGATCTCGTCGACCGTGAGGACCTCGGGAAGCGTCCGCCAGCGCTTTGGGGTCTCGAGGCGCTCGCTCGGGTCGCGCACGACCGAACCCTCCCCGAGCAGGAATTTGAAGTAGGTCCGGGCTGCGGAGATGTTTCGGCGGATCGACGACGGAGCGAGCCCCATGTCTTTCAGGTGGTACACGAACTCCCGAAGCATTCGGCTCGTGATGTCGACGGGAGACGCCGCGCCCTTCAGCCGCGCGTACTCGGCCAAGCGCTCGATGTCCCGCCGATACGCCTCGACCGTGCGCGGCGACGTGCCCTGCTCCAGCGTCAGGTAGTCGTCGAACGGACCGAGATGGAATCTGAGAATCGCGCCCTCGTCCAGCACTCGCCGCTCACGACGCGGTGGACACGATCGTCGCCACCGCGATGCAGGCGATGCCTTCGCTGCGACCGACCCAACCCATCCCCTCGTTCGTCTTACCCTTCACGCTGATATCCTCGACGCTCACGCCGAGCGCCTCGGACAGGCGGTAGCGCATCAGCTCTCTGTGGCCCGATACGCGGGGCTTTTCGGCGACGATGGCGACGTCCACCTGCTGCACGCGCCAGCCTAGCCCGGCGATCCGCGCGACCGCCGCACGCAACATCTCGATGGAGTCCTTCCCCTTGTTGGCCGGATCGCGGTCCGAGAACATCTCCCCGATGTCGCCCGCCGCCGCAGCCCCGAGGATCGCGTCGGTCAGCGCGTGCGCAACGGCGTCGCCGTCGGAGTGGCCCTCGAGGTGGACGTCGCTCGGAATGGCAACGCCGCCGAGGATCAGAGGCCCTGGCGGCGCGAAGCGGTGCGAGTCGTACCCGATGCCGACGCGAGAAGCGCGGTCGCTCACGCCGCGGCAGACCCGGCGGGCCGCTTTTCGTCGAGGCCGTGGCCGACCAATCCCTGCCCTGGGATGATGCTGTAGTCCTGGCGACGGCGCGCGACCTTGAATCCGGCGTCGGTGATCAGACGCTCGATCTCTTGCGTCGTCGTGCGGTGCGTGGTATTCGCGGCGCTCACGACGTTCTCCTCGATCATCAGCGAGCCGAAGTCGTTGCAGCCGAAGCGGAGCGCGGTCTGGCCGACTTTCATACCCATCGTGACCCAGCTCGCCTGCAGATTCGGAACGTTGTCGAGAACGATGCGCGCGATCGCGACCGTGCGGAGGTATTCGACGGCGTCGGTCTTCTGCATGTGCGACATCGTCGGCGTATTCTCGGGCTGGAGCGGCCAGCAGATGAACGCGGTGAAGCCGTTCGTGCGAGCCTGGACTTCGCGCACTCGTTCGAGGTGCTCGATGCGCTCGGCGAGCGTCTCGCCGATACCGTACATCATGGTCACGGAGGTTTTCATTCCGGCCTCGTGAGCCATCTCCATGATCTCGAGCCACCGATCGGCGCCCGCCTTCTTTTTTGCAACCTGATCGCGCACCCGCTGGACGAGGATCTCACCGCCGCCGCCGGGAATCGAATCGAGGCCGGCCTTCATCAGTTCGCTGATGACGTCGCGCGCGTCCATACGGAACGTCTTGGCGAAGAAATCCACTTCACTCGGACTGAAGCCGTGAATGTGGATCGTGTGGTACTTCTTGATGTACCGCAGCAGATCGAGATACCACTCGAACGGGATGTACGGATTGTGCCCGCCCTGCATGAGGATCTGCACCCCGCCGAGTGCTTTCGTCTCCTCGATCTTGGCGCCGATCTGCTCGTACGACAGCGTCCAACCCTCGTTGTGCTTGGGCCGACGGTAGAACGCGCAGAAGCCGCAGTCGGCAACGCAGACGTTGGTGTAGTTGATGTTCCGGTCGACGATGTACGTCACGACGCCGTGCGGATGCTTTTCGCGACGGATGCGATCCGCCTCGGCGCCTAGCTCGAGGAGGGATGCGTTCGTGTAGAAGTCGAGGATATCTGCTGTCATTCTCGCGAGCGGAGCGATGAAGTAGTCATTCTCGCGAGCGCAGCGAGCAGAGAATCTGCTGTGAACGCATCGTGAGCTGATTCAAGCCACTAACACTGGACGATAGGTCCTCCGCTCGCTTCGCGAGCAGAGGATGACTACTGACGACTCATGCCGCCGGCAAGAAGGCCAGCGACCCATTTGGAACTTTACCGGCGGCTACAAGCCGCCGGAAGAACTCGGTCAGTCCGGCAAGGTGCTGATAGGACAGACCGTAGTCGAGCCCGGACAGATACTCGAGGCACACGGTCTTGTGCACACCCGTCGCTATCGCCGCCTGGGCAGCCAGAGTCTCGAGGTGCTGCAGCCCCCAGTCGCGGGATGCGATCAGGCTCGCGTGAACCGCCAACGCCTCCGCGACGGGGGCGGTGCGCTGCGCAACCCAGACCGCAAACACGAAGGGCAACCCGGTCCACTGCTTCCACTCGCCGCCCAGGTCGTAGGCGTAGCGATAGTCGGTGAGCCCGCCGTCGGCGGGATATAGCTCAGGAGAGCGAAGTCTCGACCAGAGGTGCAATGCGGCGTCGCCAATGACCAGGCGCGCGTCGTGATCCTCTTCGCCAAAGCGGGCGACGTCGACCAGCTCGGCGTTGCTCGGGATGAACGCGGGCTTGGCGTCCCACACGTTCTCGAACAGGAGCTCGAGCAGCGCGACGCTGGTCATCGAGCTTCGGCTCACGAGGACCCGGCGTCCGTGCAGTTCCGACGCCGGCCGTTTCGAAAACAGCACGACGCTCCGTACCGGACCGTCGCTGCAGATCGACAGGTCCGGAAGCAGCAGATACTTCGTCGCGTCACGTGCATACTCGACGGCAGAGATGACACTCATGTCGAGCGCGCCGAGCGCCATCTCACGGTTCAGCGCCGTGGGAACCCCGTCCACCAGCTCGGCCGGCACGTTGACGACTCCGCGGTCGATCGCCCCGTAAACCGGATAGCAGTTGATGTACGGAATACGACCGATGCGCATTGGCTACGCGGCCTCGGTTGCGACCCGTTCGTCGTCGAAGGTGCGGACGACCTGATAGAATGCGTCGCGCTCCACGGGTACGCGGCGCGCGCCGCGGATCAAACGAAGAATCTGATCGAGCGTCATCGCCTGCGCGGTGTGCGCGCCAGCCTCGTGGTAGATCTTCTCGCGCACCACCGTGCCCTCGAGGTCGTTCACGCCGAACGCGAGCGACATCTGTGACACGAAGGGCGTCACCATGATCCAGTGCGACTTGATGTGCTGGAAGTTATCGAGGAACAGGCGCCCGACGGCGAGGTTCTTCAGATCGTCGAAGCCGGTCGTGGCCGTTCCGGTGCGATGCAGCGTTTCGCCCAACTCGTTGTTGTCGGGGTGATACGCGAGCGGAATGTACGCGAGATATCCGCCCGTCTCGTCCTGCAGCGCGCGCAACATCGCCAAGTGCGCCATGCGATCGGCGTACGTCTCGACGTGGCCGTACAGCATCGTGCAGTTGGTGCGAATTCCGAGCGTATGCGCTTCGCGATGCACGTTGATGTACTCGTCGCCAGACAGCTTCTTGTCGGCGATGGTCGCGCGGACGCCGGGACTGAACACCTCGGCTCCGCCGCCCGGCATCGTGTCGAGGCCTGCTTCACGCAGGGCGATCAACGTGTCGCGCACCGACATCTTTTCGATCCGCGCGATGTGCGCGATCTCGACGGCGGTGAGCGCCTTGATATGCACGTGCGGGTGGCGCTCCTTCAGCCCGCGGAACATCTCGCTGTAGTACGCGAGCCCCGCCTTCATGTCGAGACCACCGACGATGTGGAACTCGCGCGTCATCGTGCTGTTGGCCGTCGCGGCTTCGGCCCACACCTGGTCCATGGTGTAGCGATACGCCCCATCTTCCTTGGGCAAACGCGCGTACGAGCAGAAGACGCAGGTCTTTCGCAGCGTGCAGATGTTGGTCGGATTGATGTGCTGGTTGGCCGCGAAGGTCACCTGCACGCCGTTCTTGGCGCGATTGACCGCATCCGCCATGTGGCCAATGCCGACGAGATCAGAGCTCTCGAACAGCGAAACGCCATCGGCTTCCGAGAGCCGTTCGCCACGCTCGACTTTGTCGGCGATCGGCTGGAGCGACGGATCGCTGATCAACGAGCGCTCGAGTCGAACAGGCGTGGGCACGGTCATTCCTCGTATTTCTTGATGGCGAGAGAGACGTTGTGTCCGCCGAAGCCGAAGCTGTTGCTCAACACGAAGCGAACCTCGCGCTGCACGGCCTTGTTCACCGTGTAGTTGAGATCGAGCTCGGGATCAGGCGTCTGATAGTTGATCGTTGGCGGAATGATCGAATCGCGCGTGGCGAGCGCGCCGAAGATGAACTCGACAGCGCCGGCGGCGCCGAGCATGTGCCCCGTCATCGACTTCGTCGAGCTGACGTTGATGCGCATGGCATGCTCGCCGAACACCTTCTTGATCGCCTGCGTTTCACCGAGGTCGCCCGCTGGCGTGGACGTCCCGTGCGCGTTGATGTAGTCGATGTCCTCGGGTCGCAGGCCGGCATCCTTCATCGCGATCCGCATGGCGCGCTGCGCGCCCTCACCTTCCGGCGCGGGGGCCGTGAGATGATACGCATCGCCGGTCGCGCCGTAGCCCACGATCTCGGCGTAGATGCGCGCGCCGCGCTTGCGCGCATGCTCGAGCTCTTCGAGGATGACGATCCCGCCGCCTTCGCCCATCACGAATCCGTCGCGCGTGGCGTCGAACGGACGTGAAGCAGTCGCCGGCGAATCGTTGCGCTCCGAGAGCGCTTTCATGTTCGCGAAGCCGCCGATGGCCATTGGCGTCACCGTGGCCTCCGAGCCTCCCGTGATCACCGCGTCGGCGTCGCCGTACTGGATCGTGCGATACGCGTCGCCGATCGCATGGGCGCTCGTCGAGCAGGCCGAGATCGTGGCGTAGTTCGGTCCCTTGGCGTTGAACCGCATGGACACGAGGCCGGCCGCGATGTCGGAGATGAACATCGGGATGAAGAACGCGCTGATCTTGCTCTGGCCGCGCTCGCGATAGACGTCGTGCTGTTCCTCGAACGTCTTGAGTCCGCCGATGCCGCTGCCGATGATGACGCCGAGCCGCTCGGGATCGTACTTCGACTCATCCGTGAAGCCGGCGTCCGCCATGGCCTGCACCGAGGCGGCGATGGCGTACTGCGCGAAGAGGTCGGCGCGTTTGGCTTCCTTGCGCTCGAGATACAGCAACGGCTCGAAGCCTTTGACTTCGCACGCGAAGTGAACCGGGAAGGTGCTGTGATCGAACTTCGTGATGTCAGCACCGCCCGACACGCCCTGCGTAATCGCACGCCAGGTCGCCGCCACGTCGTTGCCGACTGGCGTTATCGCCCCCATTCCAGTGACGACGACCCGACGCTTCCCGGTCATTACGCGTTGCTCCCCATCTTCGTGTTCAGATAGCCGATCGCATCACCGACGGTGCGCAGCTTCTCCGCATCTTCGTCCGGGATGTCGATGTTGAACTCCTTCTCGAACTCCATGACCAGCTCGACGATGTCGAGGCTGTCGGCGCCGAGGTCCTCGATGAAGCTGGCCTCGTCGGTGAGCTTCTCACGCTCCACACCGAGCTCCTTCTCGATGATGTCGCGGACCTTCTGAGCGTTGTCGGCCATGGGAAACGTTCCTCTCTAATCTGTGAAGGTGATTTAGGGTGTCTAATCTAGCGTAAAACGGCAGGGCTTGTCAGTTCGCGGTCACATCACCATGCCGCCATCGACGACAAATACCTGGCCCGTGATATAGGCTGCATGCTCGGACGCGAGGAACGTCACGATGCTCGCGATGTCCTTCGGTTGCCCGAGTCGTTCGAGTGGGATCTGGGTGAACAGCGTTTTCTTCGCATCGTCGGTCATCGCCGCCGTCATGTCGGTCTCGATGAAGCCCGGCGCGACGACGTTCGCGAGGATGTTGCGCGACGCGAATTCCTTGGCGACCGACTTCGTCAGGCCGATCAATCCCGCCTTGCTCGCCGCATAGTTGGACTGTCCCTTGTTGCCGACGAGTCCAACGACACTTGCGATGTTTATGATGCGTCCCCAACGACGCTTCATCATGCCGCGCGACGCGGCGCGTATCGCGACGAACGCACCGCGAAGGTTCGCGTCGAGCACCGCGTCCCAATCGTCGTCCTTCAGACGCAGCAGGATGTTGTCGCGCGTGAGTCCCGCGTTGTTGACGAGAATGTCGACTGCGCCGAACGCCTTTTCCGCGTTCTCGACCAGCGCCGTGACGGCTGCCGGGTCGGAGACGTCGCAGGCAAAACCGCGCGCGTCAGGCGAGATCGCGGCAGCCGCTTCCTCCGCTCGCGCTTGATCGCGCCCGACGACCGCCACACGGGCGCCGGCCTCGGCCAACGCTTCCGCGATCGCGCGCCCAATACCGCGCGTACTGCCCGTGACGAGGGCCGTACGGCCCGACAGATCGATTTTCACGCGCCAACGAGCTCCGGAAGTTTCTCGAGGTCAGCAACCGTACCGCAGGGTGCTGTCGCCACGGTCGGCGCAATCTTCTTCACCAATCCGCTGAGCACGGTACCCGGACCCATCTCGAGGTACAGCGCGCTCGGAAACCGTTGGGTAAGGGCGGTGATTTCGTCCGTCCACCGCACCGGCTTTGACAGCTGGTCGAGAAGCAACGCTTTCGCGCGCGCCGCCGACGTAACGGCTTCGCCGTTGACGTTCGCGTAGACCGGGAAATGCGGGTCTTCGAACGACGCCTTGTCGAGTGCCTGGGCAAGGCCATGTCCGGCGCTTTCCATGAGCGGCGAATGGAACGCGCCGCTGACCTTGAGGCGCACGGCGCGCTTGGCGCCTGCTTCCTTGCAGAGCACCATCGCCCGCTCGACGCCCGCCTCTTCGCCGCTGATCACGAGCTGGCCCGGGCAATTGTAGTTCGCCGGAACGACGAGCCCTGCCTCGCGGGTGGCGTCGGCGCAGATGTCTTCGATGGGCCGATTCGTCTCGCCGAGAATGGCCGCCATGGCGCCGGGCCGTTTCACGCCGCTTTCGAGCATCAACTCACCGCGCCGCCTGACGACGCGCACAGCATCCTCGAGGCTGAGCGATTCGGCCGCATGGTATGCGGTGAACTCCCCGAGCGAATGGCCCGCTGCCGCCATGACCGTCGCGCCAATGGCCCCTCTGGTGACCGCCCAGACGGCGGCGCCATGCGCCAACAGCGCCGGCTGCGCGTTGTGCGTCAACGTGAGCTCTTCCTCGGGGCCCTCGAAGCACAGGCGGCTCAACGGCGCGCCAAGTGCGGCGTCGGCGCGCTCGAACACATCTCGCGCCGCCGGGAAGGCCTCGGCGAGGTCTTTCCCCATGCCAGGCTTTTGGGAGCCCTGGCCCGGAAACAATAAAACGACGTCCATGGTTAGAGCCGGATTACCATTGAGCCCCACGTGAAGCCGGCGCCGAAGGCAACGAGCAGCACGTTGGCTCCCTCTCCGACAACGCCATTTTCGATGGCTTCATCGAGCGCGATGGGAATCGACGCGGCCGACGTATTACCGAACCGATCGACGTTCACGTAGACCTTGTCCATCGGGATATTCGCGTGCTTGGCTGTCGCTTCGATGATGCGAATGTTCGCCTGGTGCGGAATCATCAGATCGATGTCCGCGCCGGTGAGCTTGGCCGAATCGAGCGCGCGCGTTGCGGCTTCGGACATCGAGCGAACGGCGTTCTTGAACACCTCGCGGCCGTTCATCTTGATGTACTGAGAGCGATCGTCCAGCACGTCCTGGCTGAACGGTCGGGCCGCGCCGCCCGAGGGGCGGCAGAGCAGATCGCCGAGCGTCCCGTCGCTCCGCAGGAACGTCGATATGATCCCCTTGTGGTGCTTCGATCGCTTGAGCACCGCGGCGCCCGCGCCATCGCCGAACAGCACGCACGTCGACCGGTCGGTCCAGTCGGTGATCGCGCTGAGCTTCTCGACACCCACGACGAGCGCTGTGTCGGCGTTGCCCATCGCGATCATGCTCTCGGCGACGGTGGCGCTGTAGATGAATCCGGAGCACGCCGCGCCGACGTCGAAAGCCGCGGCGCGACCGGCCCCGAGCGCCGCCTGCAGGTCGACGGCCGCCGATGGAAGCAGCCGATCGGGTGACGCAGTGCCGAGGACGATGATATCGAGCTCGCCCGGCTGAACGCCGGCGCGCTCCATGGCCTTGATCGACGCGCCGGCGGCCAGATCGGTCGCCGATTCCGTCTTGGCGATGTGCCGCTGCTTGATTCCGGTTCGCTCGACGATCCACTCGTCGGTCGTCTCGATCCCGACTTTCGCAAAGTCGAAGTTCGTGAAGACGGTCGACGGGACCATTCGTCCCGTGCCGGCGAAGTACGCGATCGGTCGCTTCATGCTTCTCCAGCTCCGCCCAGGCGGCGGCCGATGTGTTCGTCCATCTTCGTGTCGACGGCTTGCACGGCGACCTTGACTGCGTTCTTGATCGCGCGCGGCGAGGACTTTCCGTGCGAAATGATGCTGACGCCGTTGACGCCGAGCAGCGGGGCGCCACCGTGTTCGGAGTAGTCGAGCTGCTTGAGCGCGTCCATCATCGTTTTCTGATCGATTCCCGACTTCGCCAGGAGTCCGATGATGAACGGAGCGATGGACTCGTAGAACTTGAGCACGACGTTGCCGACGAACCCGTCGCACACGACGATGTCGATCGGCCCGCGGTCGCACTGGCCGGTGGGAAGGTCGCGTCCCTCGACGTTGCCGACGAAGTTCAGGCCCGCGGACTGGAGCAGCTGGTGCGCCTCCTTCACGACCGCGTTGCCCTTCTCCGGCTCCTCACCGATGCTGAGGAGACCGACCGCCGGGTTCTGTCGCCCGAGCAGGTCTTCGGCGTAGACGACGCCGAGTTGGGCGAATTGGACCAACTCTTCGGCGCCGCAGTCGACGTTTGCGCCCGAGTCCAGGACGACGACGGGCTTGCGGGCCGTCGGGAAGACCGTGGCGATGGCAGGACGCTTGAGTCCGTTGTGCAGCTTGAGCACGACCATGGACGCGGCCATCTGCGCTCCGGTGTTGCCGGCGGAGACGAACGCGTCGGAGTTGCCGTCGGCCTGCAGCTTGAGGCCGACGAGCATGGAGCTTTTTGGCTTGCTGCGGATGGCCGACCCTGGCTTGTCGGTCATCTCGATGACGTCCGGAGCCTCGACGATCTCTAGTCGGCCACGCTGAGCCTGCAGCGAAGAAAACTCGCCGCCTGCGTCATTCAGGAGCGCATCGAGCTGCTCGGTGATGACGTCGGTACGCCCAACGAGCTGGATGGAGTGTGTCGAATCAAGCTCGCCAAGGGCGAGCAACGCGCCGGCAACGGTCGCCCGGGGAGCAAAGTCGCCCCCCATGGCGTCCAACGCGATGCGCGCCAAGGCTACGCTTCCCTGGCTTCGACCCGCTGCTTACCTGCGTAATACCCACACTCCTCACACACGTGGTGCGGGCGCTTCATCGCCTGGCATCGCGGACACTTCTGAATCGCGATGGCGGGCGCGGTCTTGTGCGTGTTGCGGGCGCGCTTCTTCCGTTTCGAGGTGCGTCGCTTCGGGACGGCCATGGGACTATTTGCGTGAGTACGTGAGTACGTGAGTACGAAAAATCGTGAGTGCGATATTACTTGCCCGACCGATCGAGCTTCGTCAGAGCTTCCCAACGTGGATCGACCTCGGGCTGCGCGCAGTCGTGCGGACCGGCGTTCAGATCCGCGCCACAGCGTGGGCAAAGCCCCTTACAATCCTCCCGACACAACGCAAACGTCGGCGCCGCGAGCAGCCACTCTTCCCGGAGCGCCGGCCTGAGGTCGAGCTCCGGGTCCTTCGGATCGAGTTCGTAGACGTCGGGATCATCGATGTCCTCATCTCCGCGTTCCACGAAGATGATGTGGGACTCGTCGCTCACATGTGCCTGCGTGTCTTCGAGACAACGGCTGCACGCCAGCGCGACATCCCCCTCGATTTTCCCATGCCAGTAGAACCGACCCGGTCCAGCAGCCGATAGACGTCCGGTGACATGCACCGCGCCTATTGGTTTCGGATCTCCCGCCTCCCACACGGCGTCGTTGGCCGACAGATCTTCGTCAACAACGACAGCATGCGACTCGAGCGACCGAATGTCAAAGGACAACATCCGTGAAAACTACTCGGATTCTGGTGTCGCTACAAGTCCGTGTAGGTAATGGAGTTGGGTGGCTGGGTCGGCCCTCTGATCTTGCGGCGCGCTAGCGAGCGCCGAGCAGCTCCGTCTCCGAGAAGAAGAACCGCGACTCCCGCGTCGCGTTGTCGTCGCTGTCGCTCGCGTGGATCGCGTTCCGCTCCTTCGACTCCGCGAAGAGCTTCCGGACGGTGCCGGCATCGGCCTGCGCCGGGTCGGTGGCGCCGATTGCCGTGCGGAGCGCAGCGACCGCGTCAGCCTTCTCGAGAACCATGGGCATGCACGGCCCCGACGTCATGAACGACACGAGCGAGCCGTAGAACGGACGTTCCTTGTGCACGGCGTAGAACTCGCCAGCCTCGGCCTGTGACATGTGCAGGACGCGGGCGGCCAGCACCTTGAAGCCCTGCTGCTCGAGATGAGCGAGAATCTTACCGGCCTTACCGGTGGTGAATGCGTCGGGCTTGATGATCGTCAACGTGTAATTGCCAGCCATGCTCAGGATCCTATGAGTTTGCGAACGATGTCACCGCGGGTGAGGAAGCCAACGAGTCTTCCCTCGCGAACCACGGGCACGCGCTCGACGTCTTTATTGGTCATCAGGGCCGCCACCTCGGCGACCGGTTGTTCCGGCGCGACGCATAAAACCTGACGCGTCATGGCGTCGCGCACGGTCTTCTTGCTCTGCAATGCAGGCGGCGCATGCCGCGAGTTGACATCCGACAGCACTTCGGTCGCCAGCAGATGACGCATCAGCTCGCGCTCGCTCAGCATCCCGAGCAGGCGCTGCTCGTCGTCCACGACCGGCAGCGCGGCGAGCCCGGTCTCGATCAATTCGTGCGCCGCCCGACGAAGCGACACGTCTCCCGTCGTCGTGCGAGGCCGCTCCGTCATCAGGTCACGCACGAGGAGCTGCTCCGGGATCTCGTAATCGGAGAACACCGACAGCGTGACCACCGCCTCCGGACTGGGCGACGCAAGCAACGCGTCGATCACTTCCTCCTTGGGCAGAAGGCGACCGAACGCACGGACCACCTGGAGCTGGCGAGCCGCCGACCGCGGCGGCCCGACAACGATCACCACGACCGGCGCGCGCTGCTCGGTTCCATCCTCGAGGGTGCGCTTCAGCCCAAGCGGACAGACGCCGAGCGCGACCTGGAGGGTCGACGCGGTATCGGTCCGATAGTGCAGGAGAAACGCACGATCGGCGATCGCGACCATGTCCTCGCCGCGCTCCTCGGCGACGCGTCCCTGTAGACGGTCGAGATCGGCGATTGCTCCGGACGCGCTGAGACGCTCGAGCAACGCCGCACGAGCGTCGCCGAGCGTTTCGCACGGGAGTGGCACCAGCACCCGAGAGGGCGCCAGGCAATCGGCCAACCTCACGCGTCCAATCTCACATTCGGTCTCTGAGCAAGCTGACGAAGTCGATCGGACGCTTTGCGACGCCCATGCCGGCCGCCTCGAACGCCGCGATCTTTTCCGCCGCTGTGCCCGACGAGCCGGAGATGATTGCCCCGGCGTGTCCCATCCGACGGCCCGGCGGAGCGGTCTGCCCGGCGATGAAGCCGACCACCGGCTTCGTCATGTGTCGCTGCACGAACTCGGCGGCCTCCTGCTCGTCCGTGCCGCCGATCTCACCCATCATCGCTACGGCTGCCGTGTCGGGGTCGGCCTCGAACGCCGTGAGGCAATCGATGAAGTTCGTCCCGTTGATGGGGTCACCACCAATGCCGACGCAGCTCGACTGGCCGAGTCCGGCACGAGTAAGCTGATATACGACTTCGTAGGTGAGAGTTCCTGAACGGCTCACGACGCCGATGTTGCCGGGCGCGCAGATGCGACCGGGAATGATGCCGACCTTCGATTTCCCCGGCGAGATGAGGCCCGGGCAGTTCGGCCCGATCAGTCGGGCGCCCTTCTCCTTCACGTACGGATAGACGCGCGTCATATCGAGCACCGGCACGCCTTCCGTGATCGCCACGATCAGCTTGATCCCGGCATCCGCCGCCTCGAAAATCGCGTCCGCGGCGTACATCGGCGGCACGTAGATCACCGACGTGTTGGCTTTGGTCGCGCTGACGGCGTCGGCAACGGTGTTGAAGATCGGCACCCTGTCTTCGAACTTCTGGCCGCCCTTTCCGGGCGTCACGCCGCCGACGACCTTCGTGCCGTACTCCATCATCTGCTTCGTGTGGAACGAGCCGTCGCGGCCCGTGATTCCCTGCACGATCAGCGTCGTGTTGTCATCGATGAAGACGCTCACGCGGCCTGTCCTCCCTTCGCGAGCTCCACCGCCTTCTTCACCGCTTCGTCCATGTCGGACGATGCCGAGAAGCCGTTCTCCTGCAGGATCTTCATGGCGATCTCTTCGTTGGTTCCCGTGAGCCGAATGACGATCGGCACCTTGAGTGGATTCTGCTTCGTGGCCGTCACGATGCCATTAGCGACATCATCCGTCCTCGTGATTCCGCCGAAAATATTGAAGAGAATCGCTTTCACGTTCGAATCAGCTGTAATGATCTTGAGCGCGTTGACGACCTTCTCCGGATTGGACGAACCGCCGATGTCGAGAAAGTTGGCCGGATCGCCGCCGTAGTATTTCACGAGATCCATCGTCGCCATCGCGAGCCCGGCGCCGTTCACGACGCAGCCGACGTTGCCGTCGAGCTTGATGAACGTGAGGTTCGCGTTTCGTGCCTGGACTTCACTGGGCGCTTCGGCGCTTTCGTCGCGGAGGCCGGCGATGTCGGCGTGCCGATCGAGCTCGTTGTCGTCGATCACCATCTTGGCGTCGAGAGCGACGACGTCGCCGGCCGGCGTCGTAACGAGCGGATTGATCTCGGCCAGCGAGCATCCGCTTTTCATGAACGCCGCGTAGAGCTGCTGCATGATCTTCGCCGCGGCGCGCACCTTCTTGACGTCGTCGAACAGGAAGAAGCCGAGACGCGACGCTTGATAGGGCTGCAAGCCGTAGCGAGTGTCGATCGGCATCTTGAGGATCTTCTCAGGCGTCGTCGCGGCGACTTCCTCGATGTCGATTCCACCGGCCGGGCTCACCATGAAGACCGGCTTCTTGGAGGCGCGGTCGAGGATGATGCCGACGTATGCCTCGGTGGCAATGTCGGCGGCGGGAGTGACGAGAACTTTCTGAACCGGCAGCCCCTTGATGTGGAGCGCGAGGATCTTGGCGGCGATCTCCTTCGCCTCGGCGGGGCTCTTGGCCAGCTTCACGCCGCCCGCTTTACCGCGGCCACCGGCGTGCACCTGTGCTTTGACGACGACCGTGCCGCCATACTGCTTGGCGATCGCCTCGGCCTCGTCGGGGGTTCCGGCAACCTCGCCAGGCGGAATCGGCACGCCTTCCTTTCGAAGGATGTCCTTCGCTTGATACTCGTGAATGTTCACTCGTTCTCCGCGGTTGCGGTTATGATCGTCCCCGCCTTGCCACGGACGGCCAACCGGCCCTGGCTCAGCGATGTGATGATGGCGCGCCCTTTCGTGCGACGGACAAAGTCCACCGCCGCGCGAATCTTCGGCGCCATACTGCCTTCTCCGAATGCTCCCTGCGCATCCATGCCCATCGCGACGTCCGCCGGCAGGCGCCGGATCGGGCGCTGCCGCGGCGTTCCCCAGTCGACGTAGACCGCGTCGACGTCCGTCAGAATCAACAGCAGTTCCGCTCCGAGGTCCCGGGCCAGGACCGCGGCGGCGAGATCCTTGTCGATCACGGCGTCGATGCCCTCCCAACCTAGCGTAGGATGCTCGTAGACGGGTGCCCCGCCGCCGCCACCGGCAATCACCAGCGCCCCCTTTCGAACCAGTGCCCTGATCACGCGGAGCTCCCGAATCGCCTTTGGCGCTGGGCTGCCGACGGCCCGCCGGAGCTTGCCGTGCCCGTCGGGCTTCACCGTGAAGCCTTCGGCCTCGAGCTGGCGCGCGCGCTCCGGCGTCAAAGCGCGTCCGATGAATTTCGTCGGGTTGCGGAGGGCCGGATCGGCCGGATCGACTTCCACCTGCGTGATGATGGTCGCGCAGGTCCGAGGGCTATTGGCTCGACGAAGCGCGTTCTCCAGCGACTGCTGAATCATGTACCCGATCCAGCCCGCGGTCGCGGCGACGAGCACGCCAAGCGGGAGCGGGGCTGCCTCGTCCCGAGCCACTTCGTTTCTCACCAACTCGTCGCCGACCTGCGGCCCGTTGCCGTGAACGATGCAGACGCTCCAGCCGGCCAGTGCGAGCTCCACGATGGGGCCTAGGCTCTCACGGGTATGCCGAAACTGGTCGTAGATCGTCGACCGCTCACCGGTGGGCGCGAGGGCGTTGCCGCCGAGCGCGATCACCGCCGTCCGGCGATGGCGATGTTTGGACGCCGCGTCGGTCACGGACGTCCGCTCCCCGACGGGGTCTTCCCGAGGGCCACGCCGAGCGCGTCGAACGCCCGCCCGAATGCCAGCCAGTCGCCCCGTTGCATGGCCGCGCGCATTGCCGAGTACAACCCGGTGATCGTCGCGCGAAGATCTCCCGCCACAACGGGGGCCTCGTTTTGATGCGCGCCAGGCAGCGCCGGAACGACCGATCGGGCGCTGTCTCCGTCGAACAGCGCGATGCGACTGAGCGCCGGAACGGTCTGGGGCCGCCAGCGGTACTTTGGTTGGACGAATCCGATGCCGATCCCGCCCCGAATCGGCACGGGCCGGACACGTCCGGATATCAGGAGCCCTTCGCGCGCCGCTGAACCGGAGCTATCGGTCGAGCGCAACCGCTCGAGCACGCGGTTCCAAGTCAACCGGGGGGGCGTGGGAACCGGATACCACATTAGTCGCCGGGTCGGGCCGCCGGTGCCGATCAGCAGGCCGTGTAGTCGGTCGGTATCGTCGACGAGCGGCAGGGCTACGGCGGTGACCTTCCCCCCCGGAAGCACCATCGGCAACGGATCGGAGACGAGACTCGTGTCGGCCCCGTCGAGCGTCGGTACCTGGCGTGACTGTTCACTCTCGCCCCGGACGCCATATCGGCCGAACGCGATGGCCTGCGCGGCTATGCCATCGATCGGAGGTGCGAGAAGCGTACTGAGTCGCGGCGGGAGCGAGCTCCAGGTCGTGAAGATCGTGTGGAGTCGGTCGAACCACGTGCGCGCGATCGGATCGAGCGTCGAGTCCGGAACGATGCTGATGTCACCCGTCGATGCCTCGACGATCGCGACCGCTGCATGGCGAAGGTACGTCCGGTCCTCGCCGGCGAAATTGATATGGCGGCTCAGCGGATAGGTCGACGACGTCGAATACAGATCGACGGCCCAGTACAGCGAGTCGCCAGAGAGGAGCGCTTCGACCTGGCGTCCCTGGGCAAAGAACGGCGCGAGGAGCTCGATCCGGTCGCGGACGTCGCGATGCGCGATGAGCGTCGGATGCGGTTGCGCCGAATCAGTTGAGAGAATTCGAAAGTTCTGCAACGACCACGCGATCGCCACGCGCGAGAGGACCGGTTCGAGCGAGACGCCGGCGCTGCGGGGGATTGAATCGGCGATCACCGCATACGGCGAGGCTCCCGGATAGATGAGCGGCGCCTCGATCGGCGTGTCGTCCATCGACGAGGCCGCGGCTCCAGCCATCCGCACCGGGGTGCCGCGGTCGTCTGCCGCGGCGGCGACGATGCGGGCCAGCGTCCAGGGCGCTCGAACCGAAGCACCGGGCGGCGGCGGATCTACGACGTCGGCGAGGAGTCCAACGTCCGACGTGCGCCAGCCGATCTTGATCTTTTGGACGTCGCTCGTGCGCCCGCCGTCGATCGCCCGAGCGAGAGCTGGAGGATCCCACGCCGGTACCCAAGGAAGCGCGGCGGTCAACGACGGATAGGCGACCGAAGAATCCGCTGGCTGCACCGCGTCCACACCGAACGCGCGCCGTGTGAACGTCGCACGCGTTCCCTGGTACGGAGCCTCGCGCAGCGCTCGGCCCTGGTCGGTCCCGGAATGCCGGGCGATCGCCGGAGCGATCTCTCGGACGACAAGTGACAGGCCGATGACGCTGAGCACCGAGATGCTCGCGAGTCGAAGCTGCCCGACGAAGCCGGCCCACAGTACGATCAACGCCGCGGCGAGGGTAGTGAGTGCGAGAATGAGGTTGCCGGGAATTCCCACGCGAGCGTCGACAAAGCTGAACGCGCCGTCGACGCCGCTGCCGTCGAGCAGCAGCGCGTACATGTCCAGCCGATAGCTCCAGGCCAGCATGAACAGCAGCACGCCCACGAGCACGGTGAAGTGGCGGCGCACATACGTCGAGATATAGGGCCAGGCCCCGCGCTGCCATTTGAGGCTCGGGGTCAGCGCGTAGAGCGCGATGACCGTGACGATCACGACGAGAACCGTGAAGAACGCCCACGTCCACAACGTGTTCTCGAAGGGGAGGCGGTAGACGAAGAACCCGAGGTCGGCGTCGAGGTACGGCTCCGATTCGGAGAATCGTCGCCCGGAACTCGCCAGCACCAGCGACGTCCAGTCCTGCTGCGGGAGCGCGAGCAGAATGCCCAGCACCAGCGAGAGGCCGACGGCGATGCCCATGAGGTACCGCCCAGGCACCTCCTCACCGATCTCGAGATTGCCGATGCGTCGCGGGAAGACGAGCGAGACGACCGATTGTCGCACGGCGTACAGATTGGCGAAGGCGAACAACCCGCCGACGAGCACCGAGCCGACTCGCAGCGCCGTGACCGCGCCGAGTCGTGTGCGCCACAGCGCCACGGCGCCGAGCGACTCGTACCACAGATAGTCGGCGTAGACGCCGGCCACAGCGCGGCCGACGATCAACAGGAGCGCGGCGGCTCCCAACGCGAGCATGAGCCACCGCCGCTTGGTCATCTCACACTCGCACGCCCTGCTCGCGCAACCATCCCTCCATCTCACCCTGGATGGCGTCGAGGCGTTCCTGACTGGTCGCTTCGTATCGAGCGACGATGACCGGCTGCGTGTTCGACGCACGGATGAGTCCCCACCCGTCTCCGAACAGCACGCGCACGCCGTCGACGTCGATCACGTCGTGCGTCGACCGGAAATGCTTCACGGCGCGCTCGACGAGGTCGAACTTGATCTCCTCCGGCACATCGATCCGGAGCTCGGGCGTCGATACGAAATCCGGAACGTCGGCGAGCATCTGCTCGACGGTCCGTCCGGCGTCGGCAAGGATGCGCAGCAAGCGCGCCGCACCGTACAGCGCGTCGTCGTGACCGTAGAAGCCTTCGGTGAAGAACATGTGGCCGGACATCTCGCCCGCGATCGGCGCGTTCATCTCGCGCATCTTGTCTTTGATCAGCGAATGTCCCGTCTTCCACATCACCGGCTTTCCGCCGGCATTCTCAACCGCGGTCGGCAAGGCCTGCGAGCACTTCACGTCGAAGATGATCGGTTGGCCACGACCGGTGCGCGCCAGCACGTCCCGTGCGTAGAGAATCAGAATCCGGTCGCCCCAGACGATCCGCCCATTCCCATCCACCACGCCGATGCGATCCGCGTCTCCGTCGAACGCAATGCCGATCTCGGCGCCGTCGGCCTTCACCGCCGCGACGAGATCCTCGAGGTTCTTGGGAACCGTCGGGTCGGGGTGATGGTTCGGGAAGGTACCGTCGCTCTCGCAGAACAGGCCTCGCCCCTGGGTGCCCAGTCGCTCGAAAAGCGCCGGTGCCACGAGCGCGCCGGCGCCGTTGCCGCAGTCGTACACCACCCGCATCGGTCGTGAGAGCTTTCCGATCCGCTGCATCACGTCGTCGATGTAGCGATCGATGATCGCTGCATCGCGCACGGTTCCCTTCTTCGACGCCTTGGCGCGCGGCTGCTTGGTGAGATCGTACAGGTGAAGGATTTCATCGCCATGCATCGACCCCGTGCCGATCGACAGCTTGAAGCCGTTGTACTCGGGCGGATTGTGCGAGCCCGTGATCTGAATGCCGCCCACGACCGGGAGATGATGCAGGGCCCAGTAGTTGAGGGGCGTGGGCACCACGCCGGCATCGATCACATCGACGCCGGCGTCGGTGAGACCGGCGATCAGTGCATCGCGAAGCGCCGCGCCGCTCGGCCGATTGTCGCGACTGACGACGATCGTGCCGCTGATGGAATGCTCCGCCATGTACGCCGCATACGCGCCGCCAATCGCGTGCGCGGCCTCCGTCGTCAGGTCGTTCCCGACGATGCCGCGAATGTCGTATTGGCGAAAGATCCCTGCTGCGATGGGCATCGATCCTCTCCGAAAGTGAACGGGGCCGCGGCGCGGCCCCGTTGAATCAGCGGACTCGCTCGGCCGGTCGAGTTTCGGCGACGTGCCGCGCCGAGTCCGGCGGGGCGATTGCCGATCGCGGCGGCAGCTGCGTAATCGAGCCTTCGATCTCCATGCGCGGGCGTCCGCCGCGCGTAATCCGCACGACATAGTCCGGCGCGAATCCGATGATGAGCAGGAGCGCGACGGTCAGGCCAAGGACCATCTGCGTCATCCCGCCGGAGCGCTCGACTCGCGGTGCGTTCTCGGGCCGTGGGCGCATGAACATGACCATCACGACGTGGAGATAGTAGCCCGCGGACAGTGCGGTCGTGAGTGCGAGCACCACCGCGAGGGTCGTCTGTTGGACCGGGGCCTGGAGTGCGGCCTGGAGCACGTACCACTTTGCGAGGAACCCTGCTCCGCCGAAGATCGGGAAGCCGAGCAAGGCGAGCATGATGATCGCCATCGCCACAGCGAGCCACGGACGCTCGGACCAGAGCCCCGTGAGCTCGTCGATCATGACGCCTGTCTCGCCATCGCGCGTGAGCGTCACGACGATGGCAAAGGCGCCGAACGTCGCGAGCGTGTAGATGAACATGTAGAACAGCATCGCCGAGAAACCCTGGAACGTGCCGGCCGCGATGGCGACGAGCAGGTATCCGGCGTGACCGATGCTCGAGTAGGCGAGCAGTCGCTTGAGATTCTTTTGCGCGAGACCGATGGCGTTGCCGAAAATCATCGTGGCGATCGCCAGACCGCTCAGCGCGGGATGCCAGGCATTGAATGCCGCCGGGAACGCCTCGAGCCAGACGCGGATGAAGGCCGCAAACGCCGCCGCCTTGACCGTCGCAGCCATGTAGGCTGTGATCGGCGAGGGCGCGCCCTCATAGACGTCCGGGGCCCACATGTGGAACGGCACCGTCGCAACCTTGAAGCCGAAGCCGATGAGCATCAGCGCGATGCCGGCGATCAACAGCGGGCTCGTTGCGAGATGATAGACGGCGATGCGACCAGCGATCAGCGTGAGATTCGTCGTTCCGGTGGCGCCGTAGACGAGCGCGATGCCATACAACAGGAAGGCCGTCGAGAATGCGCCGAGCAGGAAGTACTTGAGCGCGCCCTCGGCGGAGCCCTCGCTGCGGCGATTGATGCCGGCCAGGGCGTACACCGAGATCGACATCAGCTCGACGCCGAGGAACACGATCATCAGGTCACGAGCGGCGGCGAGCAGCATCATGCCCGACGACGCGAGCAGAATCAGAACGTGCGTCTCAGCCGTCTTGATCCGCGTACGCATGTTGTCGTCCATGCTCAGCGCGATCGCGAACACCGTTCCGAGCAGGACGATGACGTCCATGAGCCAGCGGAAGTTGTCCACGGCGATCGGTCCGGGTCCGGCCTGGTAGCGACCAACCCACGTCATGCAGAACATGATCGTGATGCCGGTGAGGATGATGCTGGCGACGCCGATATTGCGCTGGTGCCGGTCGCTCTCCGGGGCCCATGCCGCGATGACGAGCAGAATCATCGCGCCGCCCATGAGCACGAGGTCCGGCACCAGGGCGAGCATCAACTGCGACGGAATTGCGAGGTCGAGGGTCGTAATCACCGGCTCGTCTCCGAAATCTGCATCTGCTGTTGCAGCATGACGTCTCGTCGCGCGTTCACCATGGTGACGAACTTGGTCGCCGCTCCCTCCATGCGCCGCAGGACTGGCGCCGGATAGACGCCGAGCCAGACGATGCATGCGATCAATGGAATCATGACCGCGAGCTCACGGCGGTTGAGGTCGGGAATGTGCTGGTTCTCGGGCTTGTCGAGCGGGTTGAAGAGAATCCGCTGGATGGCCCAGAGCAGGTATGCCGCCGAAATGATCACCGCGGTCGTCGCGATCACGGCGAGGACCGGCTCCGTGCGGAAAGCTCCGATGAGCACGAGGAACTCACCGACGAATCCGTTCGTGCCCGGCACACCGATGCTGCTGAACGAGACGATCGTGAGCAGCGCCGCGAACATGGGCACGACTCGAGCGATGCCGCCGTACGCCTCGATCAAGCGCGTGTGCCGGCGCTCGTAGATCATCCCGATCATGAAGAACAGGGCGCCGGTCGAGATACCGTGGTTGATCATGATCATCAGCGCGCCTTGAACGCTCTGCACCGTCAACGCGAAGATGCCGAGCATCACGAAGCCAAGGTGGCTGACCGACGAATATGCGACGAGCTTCTTGAAGTCCGGTTGGACGAGCGAGACCAGCGCGCCATACACGATCCCGATCACCGCGAGCCAGAGAATGGCCGAGCGGATGCCCGGGCTCATCGCGGCGGTGGGAAAGAGCGGAAGCGCGAGCCGCAGAAAACCGAAGGTGCCGAGCTTGAGCATGATACTGGCCAGCACCACGGAACCGGCGGTGGGCGCTTCAACGTGCGCGTCCGGCAACCAGGTGTGGAATGGGAACATCGGCACCTTCACCGCGAAGGCGAGGAAGAAGGCGCCGAAGAGCCATTTCGCTGCCGTGGGAGTGATGGCCATGTTCTGCAGGACGAGGTCGTACGCGAACGTCGGCGCGCCCGTCGCCGGATTCCGGCTGGCGAATCCGAGGTAGACGATCGCCACGAGCATGAGCAGCGATCCGACCATCGTATAGATGAAGAACTTGATGCTTGCGTAGATGCGCCGTTCGCCGCCCCAGATGCCGACGATGAAGTACATCGGCACGAGCATCACTTCCCACATCACGTAGAAGAGGAAGAGATCGAGCGACATGAAGACGCCGAGCATGCCCGTCGTCAGCACGAGCAGCAGCGCGTAGTAGCTGTGCGCGCGCGTCCGGATGCTCGTCCAGCTGCCGCCCACCGCGAGCAGCATGATGAACGTCGTGAGCAGGATCATCATGACGGCGATCCCGTCCACGCCAAGCGTGAATCGGATGCCCCACGACGGAATCCACGCGCGGTCGAACACCGACTGCCAGTCGATATTGCCCGCGTCGAAGCTCCACCACAACCCGAGCGAGACGACGAATTCGACGGCAAAGGTGATCAGGGCGAGCATCCGGGGCGACTTGGCCGCGCCGCTGCCGACTTCGTCGCCCGGCGCCACCGTGGCCGTCGCGCCATGAATCCAGATCACGGCTGCGCCGAGCAGCGGGATCAGGAGGAGCGCCGGCAGCACCCAGTGGGAATAGCCGATGGACGTCAACAGAGAGTTCATGAATTCGCGAATCGAGATTATCTGATGCTGAATGCGCCGAGCACGACCAGGACACCGAGCGTCAACACCCAGGCGTAGGTGCCGAGCCGGCCCGATTGCAGTTGCGATCCGAGGAAGCCGAGGAAGCGCGACAGGTACGCGCTGCCGTTCACGCCGAGCCCGTCGATGATGCCGGCGTCGATCCCGCGCCACAGCAGGCCGCGCGACGTCGAAACGACGGGTGTGACGATCGCCGCGTCGTAGATCTCATCCACGTAGTACTTGTCCGCGAGCACGCGCTCGAAGCCCTCTTCCTGCGGCGACTGGGCCTTCGGAACGAGTGTCTCCGGCTTGAGGCGCGTCCAGGCGATTGCGATACCAGCAACCGCGATGAGCACGGCGATGCCGACGAGTCCGAGCTCGAGTCCCTCGGGCAGGTGTCCCCCGCCCTGGACCACACGCGCCGTCGCTTCACCGACCACCGGTTCGAGCCAGTGATCCAAACCGCCGACGGGACCCAGGAACTTGGCGAACTCCGGAATGTTCAGCCAACCGCCGAACACGGTGAGCGCGCCGAGGACGACGAGCGGTCCCGTCATGATCCACGGTGCTTCGCCGAGATATCCGCGCTCCTTCTCGCCAGTCCGGTTCGGACCATGGAAGGTGTAGATCATCATTCGAGTCATGTACGTCGCGGTCATCAACGCGGCGGCAAGGCCGAGAGCGTAGGCGAAGTACAGCCAGGCGCTTCCGGGAATCCCGAACAGGTGCGCCGCCGCGATCGTCGACGGCTCGTGCGCGCGTGCAAAGACGGACCCGAGGATCTCATCCTTCGAGAAGAAGCCGGCGAGGGGCGGGATGCCGGCGATGGCCAGCGTCGCGATCCACATCAGTCCGAAGGTCCACGGCATGTACTGGCCGAGGCCACCCATGTTGCGCATGTCCTGCGCGTCATCATGGTTGCCCGTGTGGTGATACGCACGATGCATCGCGAAGATCACCGAACCGGAGCCGAGGAACAGGAGCGCCTTGAAGAAGGCGTGTGTCACGAGGTGGAAGACGCCCGCGACGTATGCCCCCGAGCCAACGCCAACGAACATGTAGCCGAGCTGCGACACGGTCGAATAGGCCAGGACCTTCTTGATGTCCCACTGCTTGAGGCCGATCGACGCCGCGAACACCGCCGTGAGCGCACCGATGAGCACGACCACGATCTGCGCGACCGGTGCGATCGAGAACAACATGTTGCTGCGCGCGATCAGGTAGACGCCCGCGGTCACCATCGTCGCGGCATGGATGAGTGCCGAGACGGGCGTCGGGCCGGCCATCGCGTCAGGCAGCCAGACGTACAGCGGAATCTGCGCGCTCTTACCGGCGCAACCGAGGAACAGGAAGAGACAGATGGCGGTGACGACTGGACCGCCGAACCCAAGTGACGACGCCGCCTCGCGGACGCCGCCGAAGTCCAGCGTGCCCATGTTCGCGAACATCAGGAACATCGCGACGAGGAATCCGAAGTCGCCGATACGGTTCACGATGAACGCCTTCTTGCCCGCGTCGGCGTTCGCCTTGTCGCTGAACCAGAACCCGATGAGCAGGTACGAGCAGAGGCCGACGCCCTCCCAGCCGACGAACAGCACCGGATAGTTGGCGCCCAGCACCAGCACGAGCATGAAGAAGACGAACAGGTTCAGATACGCGAAGTAGCGCGGATACCCCGGATCGTCCTGCATGTAGCCCACGCTGAACAGGTGGATCAGCATGCCGACCCCGGTGACGACGAACATCATCATCATCGAGAGCTGATCCAGCTGGAACGCCGCGTCGATCTTGAGATCGCCCGCCGGCATCCACGAGAAGTACCGCTGCACGAGCGGCGCGTGGATCTCTCCGGCCCCGCGCATCGCGATGAAGATCGCCGCGGTCAGGAGGAACGACAGGACCAATACGCCCGGCCCGACGATGCTCGTGATCCACGCGAACTTGTGACGGGCGGGTTCGTGGGCAGCATCATGATCGCCGTCGTGATCATGCTCGTGTCCAATGAACTCTTCGTGGGCACCGTGATCGTCGCCATGCTGCGCGGTCGGATCGCTCGGTCCCTTGTGGAACGAATCGCCCAATGACAGAAGGCCGTTGATCACGAAGCCGAGAAGGGGCAACAGCGGCACGGCCCAAAGCCACTGGGCGGCAGTTCCGCTGAGCGGATGCGTCGCGACGGCCACGTCTTGCAGAGGAAGCAGCATCAGCCCTTGAGCAGGTTGATGTTCTGGAGGTTGACCGTCTTTCGATGACGGAAGAGGGCGATGATGACTGCGAGGCCGACCGCCGCTTCAGCGGCCGCCACCGTCATCACGAAGAACACGATGATCTGGCCGTCGGCGGCGCCGTACGCCTGCGCGAATGCGACGAAGCTGAGATTCACGGCGTTGAGCATCAGCTCGACGGACATGAACACGATGATCGCGTTCCGGCGAATCAGCACGCCGACGACGCCGATCACGAACAGGACGGCGGAGAAGAAGATCGCTTCAGCTAACATGGCCACCCGTCCCGCGCTCCTTGCCGAGCACTACGGCACCGACCATCGCCGCGAGGAGGAGAACGCTCGTGACTTCGAACGCCAATAGGTACTCGTTGAACAATGGTCCGGCGATCGGCGCGATCGCGCCGGTCTGCTGCACCTGCTCGGCAATGACACCCTGCGGAAGGGTGAGCATCGCCGGGGTCTTGGCGCGCGTCAGCGCGAAGATCTGGGCAAGAATCCCAATGCCCACTGCCCCGGCGGCAATCTTCCAGCCGAGGCCGCGAGTATCGCCGACTTCACCCTTGCCGAGGTTGAGCAGCATGATCACGAACAGGAACACGACCATGATGGCGCCGGCGTAGACGAGAACTTGAATCGCGCCGATGAACTGCGCGTCGAGCATCACGTAGAGCGCGGCGAGGCAGAACATGGTCGTGATCAGCCAAAGCGCCGCAGCGACGGGGCTTTTTCTCGTCACGAACAGGATCGACGAGGCGACGGCGATCAGGCCGAAGAGATAGAAATGAAACGTGTAGAGCAGCGGGAGCGTCCCGTGCGGCATGACGGTTCCTTGCATCACTCGCCCTTCGGGTCGGCGGGATCCCACATCTCGCACACCGGATGCGTCTGCGCCATCAAGCGCTCGAGGTCGTAGACGAACCCCTCGCGGCTGTATTCGGAGTTCTCGTAGTGCCGGCCGACGTGAATCGCCTCTTCCGGACAGACTTCCTGGCAGTAGCCGCAGAAGATGCAGCGGAATTCGTCGATCTCGAACACGAGCGGATAGCGGTTGCCATTCTCGTCCTCGCCCGGCACGAGCTTGATGCAGTTGGCCGGGCACACCGTGGGGCACAGACCGCAGGCCACGCACTTCGCCTTGCCGTCTTCGGTGGTGAGCATCCGGTGCGTGCCGCGCCAACGCGGAGACAGCGGCGCTTTCTCGTCCGGATACTGGACGGTCACCTTCACCGGATCGAGCAGATGCTTGAGCGTCAGTGCCATGCCCTTGAGCGTGGCACGCACGTAGCTGGTCTGCGCGATCGGACGTTCGATCACCTTCACGCCGATGGCCATCAGTCGGCTCCCCCTTCCGTAGTTACCGGCTTCAACGCTGCGCGGCGGTACCGTGCCTCGCGCACCTTGGCCAGGTTCTGTTTGTCGAGTCGAGAGTACGCGGGACTGATTAGGCGCCCGCGGTCGAGGATACCGAACAGCAGCGCGACGAGCACGACGTTCACCGCGAGCATGATCACCGCAAACTGCCAGGAGCTGTAGGTGATCCCCGCCATCGACATCGCGAGCGTCGCGACGGCGACGACCAGGATGTACGCCAGCGCCGTCGGCAGCATGAATTTCCAGCCGAGCGACATCAGCTGATCGTAGCGGAAGCGCGGCAGGGTCCAGCGAATCCAGATGAAGACGAAGACGAACAGCATGATCTTCAGCCAGAAGAACAGGAACGTCACCAGCGTCTTCGCGAAGATGTGCGGCGCAACGTTGTCCCACAGCGTGAATGGAATGTCCCAGCCGCCGAAGAACAGCGTCGCCATCAACGCGCTCGCCGTCATCATGTTCGCGTACTCGGCGATGAAGAACATCGAGAACTTCATCGCGCTGTACTCGGAGTGGTATCCGGCGATGAGCTCGGATTCGGCTTCCGGCAGGTCGAACGGCAGCCGGTTCGTCTCGGCGAACGCGGCGACCAGGAAGACGAAGAACGCGATCGTACAATTGATGACGTTCCAGTGGAGCCCGCGCCCGCCCTGCTGGGCCACGATCTGACCGAGCGAGACGTTGCCGGCGAGGATCAGCACCGGGATCGTCGACATCCCGAGGGCGACCTCGTACGAGATCATCTGCGCGCTGGACCGCAGTCCGCCGAGCAGCGAGTACTTGTTGTTCGACGCCCATCCGGCGAGCACGATGCCGTACACGCCAAGCGACGCGATGGCGAGGATGTAGAGGAAGCCGACCGGCAGCGGCGCGAGCGCCATGTCGATCGTTCCCCACTTCGAATCCCACGGTGCGCCGTACGGGATGACCGCCCAGGTGAGCAGCGCCGGAATGAACGAGATCACCGGAGCGAGCACGAACAGCGGTGTGTTCGCTTCGCCCGGGTAGGTCTCTTCCTTCATGATGTTCTTCACGCCGTCGGCGACGGATTGCAGCAGGCCGTGTGGGCCGACGCGGTTCGGTCCTCGACGGTCCTGGATGAACGCGCAGACGCGGCGTTCGAGCCAGATCACCATCATCACGCCGACCATGTAGATCGTGAAGGTGATCAGCATCTTCACGATCGTGGCCAGGAACCAGGCGAGCCCGCTTTCCGGTTGCGGCAGGTGCTCGAGTGTCGCCTGCGGAACCGCCGCGGCTGCCGTCTGAAGCAAGGCAAACAAGGTCATGACGCCGCTCCCGCGGTGGAACCGGCAATGGCGCGACCCTTGAGCCCCAGTGTGTCGTAGCTCATTCCGGCGAACTCGGTCCGGGACTTGGCAATGGAGCTGAACACATCGCTCGCCAACGAATAGCCCGCCGAAACGCCGATCGCGGTCAGGAGATCGGAGAGCGCGTACCAACTCGGACGCGCGAACCCGGGGGCTGCTTTCGCCTGCATGAAGCGTTGCACGCGGCCGCGAATGTTGGTGAACGTTCCCTCTTCTTCCGCGAAGTTCGCGATCGGAAGAATCACCGCCGCGGCGTGCCGTGCCCACGCGGGCAGCGTCGTGCCGATCACGATGATCGCTCCGGCCTTCGCGACGTCAGGCGCATCGACGCCCGCCAACTCCTCGTCGGCGACGATCAGCACGTCGCCCGCGCCGAGCGAGGACACCGGCGTGTCGCTGCGCGCGAAACCGAACAGGTCGGCCCCGTTCGCGTTCGGGGCCCGGTCGGCGCGCAACGAAAGGTCTTTGACGCCAGCAAGCGGCGCCTGTTCACCTTGCTGCACGCGATACGCGCCGGCTCCGCCCGTCTTCTTCACCAGCTCGGAGAGCAGGAAGAGGGCTTCGTTCGACAGAGACGGCGACGCGAGCACGAACGCCTTCTTACCGCGGAGCACCTTGGCCGCTTCGGCGATCGCCAACGACCAGTCGGTGCCGGCGAGCGTCGCGCCATTGCGCACCATCGGCACGTCGACGCGGTCCTGGCGATTCATCCAGCGGTAGTTCAGGCGACCGTGGTCGCACATGAAGTACTTGTTCACGTCGTCGTTCGGCCGCGGACGCAGACGGATGACCATGTTGTCGCGCGTCTCGATGATCATGTTGCAACCCTGCGAGCAGCCCGTGCACACCGACGCGGTGCGATCGAGCTCCCAGGCGCGCGCCTTGTTCAACGAATCCTTGGACAGCAGCGCGCCGACCGGGCAGAGATCGATGACGTTACCCGCCCATGCATGCGTCATGTCCTTGCCTTCGAACTTGCCGATGAAGGCACGATCGCCGCGCTCGCTCACGTTGAGCACCGGATCCTTGGCGACGTCCTCCATGAATCGGACGCATCGCGTACAGAGAATGCAGCGGTTCGGCGTATACATCACGTCGCCGCCAAAATCCTCGACCGGGTTGAAGCGCTTCGGGTCGCGATAGCGGCCCTCGGAGCGTCCTTCCTGGTAGGTATAGTCCTGCAGCTCGCATTCGCCCGCCTGGTCACAGATCGGGCAATCGAGCGGATGGTTGATGAGAAGCATCTCGAGCACTCCCTTGCGGGCCTCGAGTGCCTTTTCCGAGTGAACGTGGACGACCTGCCCTTCCGCAACCGACGTCGCGCAGGATGGGGCGAGCTTGGGAGTCTTCTCGACTTCGACGAGGCACATGCGGCACACGCCGGCCACCGGGAGTCCCGGATGGTAGCAATAGTGCGGCACGAGGACGCCAGCGTACTTCGCGGCCTCGAGAATCGATGTCCCTGCAGGGACGCTGACTGCACGCCCCTCGATCGTCAGGTTCACCATCGGTACCGTGGATGTGTCAGCCATTATGCGACCGCCGGTACGAGGTGGTGCTTCTTCTTCTTGATGAGCGCCTCGAAGTCGGCGCGGAACTTCTTGATGCCGCTGGCGACTGGCGTGGCGCACGAGTCGCTCAAGACGCAGATCGTCTTGCCGGTCATGTTCTCGCCGATCTCCAGCAGCGTGTCCAAGTCCTCGTGCGTTCCCTCGCCGGCGACGATCCGCTCGAGAATCTTCGTCGTCCATGCCGTGCCTTCTCGGCACTGCGTGCACTGCGCGCAGCTTTCGTGGGCGAAGAAGCGCGCCGCGCGCGCGATCTGCTTCACGAGGTTCTGTGCGTCGTCGAAGATGATCACTCCGCCCGAGCCGAGCATCGTCCCGTTGGCGACGAAGCCCTCGTAGTCCATCAGGCTGGCTTCTGCTTCCTCGAGCGTCTGAATCGGAACCGAAATGCCGCCGGGAATGATCGCCTTGAACTTTCGGCCCGGGAGCGGTCCGCCGCAGAGATCGTACAGGAAATCCTTGAACGGGAAGCCCATCGGGACTTCGTAGTTCCCGGGCTTGGCAATGTTGCCACACACCGAGTACAGCTTGGTTCCCGTGCTCTTGGGGTTGTCCGGGCGCATCCACTGCTTGTACCAGTCCGCGCCATTGTTCAGGATGTGCGGAACCGCCACCAGCGTCTCGACGTTGTTGATCGTCGTGGGCTGCGCGAACACGCCGCTCACCGCCGGGAACGGCGGCTTGATACGAGGATTGCCGCGCTTCCCCTCGATGGAGTTCATGAGCGCGGTCTCTTCACCGCAGATGTACGCGCCGGCGCCGCGATGCACCCAGACGTTGACCGTCTTGCCGGTGCCCATCGCGTTCTTCCCGAGAATGCCGGCGGCGTACGCTTCCTTGATCGCGTTCTCGACGCGAACGATCGGCTCCGTGAACTCGCCGCGAATGTAGATGTACGCCGTCTCGGCACCGATCGCGTACGCGCCGATGGCGCAGCCCTCGACGAGGGCGTGCGGCGTCCAGCGCATGATCTCGCGGTCCTTGAAGGTGCCCGGCTCGGACTCGTCGGCGTTGCAGCAGAGATAGTGCGGTTTGCCGTCGCCCGGCTTCATGAACGACCACTTCACACCGGTCGGGAATCCGGCACCACCTCGACCTCGCAGCCCGGAATCCTTCACGATGTTCACGATGTCGCCGGGCGCCATGCCGAGCGCCTTCTGCAGCGCCGTGTAGCCGCCGCGCTTCTTCCATCCGTCGAGCGAGATCGCCTCGGCGTCTCCAAAATACTTGGAGAGGAGGACCGACTCGCGCGGGTGTGATTTGTGCGGATATCCCATGTCGCTGCGCTTATCTAAGCCCTTCGAGAATTTCGGACACGCGCTCCGGAGTGACCGACTCGATGAAATCTTCGTTGACCATCACTGGCGTCGCGAAACCGCATGCGCCAAGGCATTCGACTTCGATCACGGCGAACTTGCCGTCGGGCGAGGTCTGGCCCAGCTCCTGGCAGCTGGTCTGCCGCAGGAACGCGTCGACCACGGCTTCGGCGCCGCACGCATTGCACGGCGAGGTGGTGCAGACCTGGATGAAGTGCTTCGCGACCGGGTGCTGATGGTACATCGTGTAGAACGTGACGACGCCTTTCACGTACGCCGGCGTGATCTCGAGAATCTCGGCGACCTCCGCCATGCCCTCGTCACTCACCCACCCGCGCTCGTGCTGCACCATCCAGAGCGCCGGCAGCAGGCCGGCCATCTTCGTCGGATAGCGCGTGAGCAGCTCGTCCAACTCTTTTCGGCGGGCGCTTCCCGGCGTGAATACCGGTACGTACGGCTTGTGCTCACCGTGATGTCCGGAGTCTGTCTCGAATCCTTTACCGTCCGTCGGACCCCAGTCGGCTGGGGCGCGAAAGTACTCAGGAGTGCTGGGAAGACTGCTCATCGGTCGATCTCTCCCATCACGATGTCGATCGACGCATTGATCGCGATCACGTCGGACAACAAGTGGCCTTCGACCATCTTCGGAATTGCCGAGAGGTTCACGAACGACGGCGGACGGATGCGCCACCGCACCGGCTTCGAGGAGCCGTCCGACACCATGTAGTAGCCCTTCTCGCCCTTCGGGCTCTCGAGGGCGACATACGATTCGCCGATCGGCGGGCGCGGCCCTTCCATCACCTGTTTGAAGTGATGAATCATCGATTCCATGTCGCTCGTCGCCTTGCTCTTCGGCGGCAGAATGACACGGTGGTCGTCGACGTTCACGGGACCATCCGGCAACCGCTTCACCGCCTGCACGAGGATGCGATGCGACTGGCGCAGCTCCTCCATGCGGACGAGGTACCGATCGTACACGTCGCCGTTCGTTCCGACCGGGACGTCGAAGTCATACGTCTCGTAGTCGAGATACGGGAAATCCTTGCGCACGTCGAACGCAACGCCCGACGCGCGACCCATCGGGCCCGACAATCCGTAGTTGACCGCTTCCTCGGGCGACATCACGCCGAGTCCGACCGTGCGACCGACCCAGATGCCGTTGCGAGTGATGATGCGATCGATCTCGCCGAGCACCTTCGGGAAGTCGTTCAGGAAGCCGTTGAGGCGCTCGAGCGCGGCGTCGGGCAGATCCGCTCCCATCCCGCCGACGCGAGTCAGCGACGTCGTCAGGCGCCCGCCGATCCATCCTTCGAGCACGTCGTAGATGTTCTCGCGCTGCTGGAACGCCCACAGGAACGGCGTGAACGCGCCGATGTCGATCGCGGTCGTGCCGAGCCAGACCAGGTGCGAGATGATTCGCGACATCTCGCAGGCGATCACACGGAGCACTTTGCAGCGCTCCGTGATTTCGATCCCGAACAGCCGCTCCGCGCCGAGCGCGAACGCGACGTTGTTGCCGGGCGAGTTTAGGTAATCCTCACGATCGGTCCATGGGATGATCTGGTTGTACTGCCGGTACTCGCCGATCTTCTCGAAGCCGCAGTGCAGGTAGCCGATGTGCGGAATGCATCGCACGACGGTTTCGCCGTCGAGCTCGAGCACGAGGCGCAACACACCGTGGGTCGCCGGGTGCTGGGGCCCGATGTTGATGAGCATGTGCTCACTCGACAGATCCGGCTCGATCGACGGCGGTGCCTCGACGGCGACCGGGGCGCCGCTCTCGTCGACGACGAGTGGCACGCGCGTCGGACGGCCCTGGGCGTCGAGGCCCGTCGTGGAGAGCTCGACTTCGACCGTGCGTTTCTTGGTCGCCATGTCTACTCTCCCGTCACTTCGCCGGTACCGAGCCGGCGCTTCATGTCGCCCGGGAGATCCTCGAACGCGTCGGCGATCGAAAGCTCTTCCTTCGAGTAGCGTGCTTCGGGATTCGCCGCGAGCGCCTGACGCAGCTGTTCGGACCGGCTGAACCGGCCGCGCAGCGGAAAGTCCTTTCGCAGCGGATAACCCTCTTTGTACTGCTCCCACATCAGCAGCCGGCGCAGATCCGGATGCCCCGTGAACGTGATGCCGAACATGTCGTAGCACTCGCGCTCGAGCCAATCAGCGCTCTTGTAGATGTCCCACACGCTGGGGGCTTCCATCGCGGTCCCCTTCACGATCTCGATCTTCACGCGAAGGAAACGTCGGAACGGGAGCGACCGCAGATGCCAGACGACTTCGATCGGCTGCTCAAAATCGCGGAACTCGACGGCGGTCACGTCCGACAGGTAGTCGTAGCGCTGCGTCGGATCGTCGTGGAGCCACTGAATGATCTCGTGCGCCCGGGCACGATCCACCACGACGGTGGTTTCGCCCCAAGTGACGCTGGCGCGGACGACGGCGCCGGCGAATTGCTGCCGCAGCGCGTCGACCGACGGGTTCTGAGGCCCGCCGCGATGTGGAACGTTCTTCGGCGTCGCTGGCGCAGCGGCATCTGAGCCGAGCGCATGGCCCGCGACGACCGGTGTGAAACCGTTGCTCACAGGCCGGAACGTGTCTGATGAACGGAGTTGCCGAACGGTTCCGACACTTCGTCGATCACCGAGGGCGCGATGTAGAGTTGGCTCTTCGGATCCGGCTCCATCTCGTTGCGGAGCGACTTGTCGCTCGAACGCTCGGCGCCGACTTTGCGCTGGAGCATCATGATGCCGTAGAGGAGTCCTTCCGGCCGCGGCGGGCAGCCGGGCACGTAGACGTCGACGGGAATGATGCTGTCGATGCCCTGCACCACCGCGTAATTGTCGAACATCCCGCCGCTGGACGCGCAGGCGCCCATCGAGATGCACCACTTGGGCTGCGGCATCTGTTGCCAGATGCGGCGCAGGACCGGAGCGAGCTTGAACGGCACGCGGCCGGCGCAGATCAGCAGGTCAGCCTGACGCGGCGAGAACGCCTGCCGCTCCATACCGAAGCGGGCAAGGTCGTATTTGCTGGCCGCTGTGGCCATGAACTCGATTGCGCAGCACGCCGTGCCGAACGGCATCGGCCAGAGTGAATTCTTGCGGCCCCAGTTGACGAACGCATCGAGTTTCGTGGTGATCCACGGCTCGTTGCCAGTGGTCTCGATGAGGTTTGGCTCGGGGCGTGGGCTCAATCCCATTGCAGCGCTCCCTTCTTCCACACGTAGACGAACCCCACGACGAGGATCGCGATGAAAACGAGCATTTCCGCCAGCCCAAAGAACGACACCTGTCCGGCCGGGCACACGTCGTTGACGAGTGGCACCAAGCAGGAGAGCTGCCGGTAGTAGGCGCCCCACGGGATCATGAACACCGTTTCGATGTCGAAGATGATGAAGAGCACCGCCACCATGTAGAACTTCACGGAGAAGCGCTCGTGGGCGTCTCCGAGTGGTGGAATGCCCGACTCGTACGGTGTTTGTTTTACAGGGGACGGCCTGGGGCGAAGCGTGAGGTGGGAGAGCCCGAGCATCAACACCGCGTTAGCGATGACGAAGCCGAGCAGGAGCAGGACTGGGAAGTACGTATGAAGCATGTGTCTCCCAACTTCGTGAAAACTTTCACTAAGTCCAGCACGGGAAAATTATCGGGAGCAGGAGTGAGAATCAACGGAGCTATGATCGAGGATTTCGAGTTGGAGGAGGAGCCGCTGCTTCCAGTCACGGCTCCAAACCGCGAATGGTCATCTCGCCGAGTCCCTCCCCTTTGGGCGGAGCGCGGCGCGCTCTATCTTCCCGCCTGCCGTTCCCGCCGCGTTCTCCCATCCTCAGACCTGAGACCTGGACCCTGACATGATCATGTCCGACCGCTGGATCGCCCGTATGGCTCGCGAGCATGGGATGATCGAACCATTCGAGGATCGGCAGGTTCGCAAGGGCGTCATCTCATACGGGGTCAGCTCGTACGGCTACGACATGCGTGTGGCGCGCGAGTTCCGCATTTTCACCAACGTGCTGAACTCGATCGTCGACCCCAAGGCGTTCGATCCAAAATCGTTCGTCGAGTGGGAGGGCGACGTGTGCATCGTGCCGCCGAACTCGTTTGCGCTCGCTCGATCGGTCGAGTACTTCCGGATTCCGCGCAACGTGTTGACGGTTACCGTGGGCAAGTCGACCTACGCCCGCTGCGGCATCATCACCAACGTCACGCCCTTCGAGCCCGAGTGGGAAGGCTTCGTGACCCTCGAGATCTCGAACACGACTCCGCTTCCCGCCAAGATCTACGCGAACGAGGGAATCGCCCAGGTGCTCTTTTTCCGCGGCGAGGAAGAGCCCGATGTGTCTTACAAGGACAAGGGCGGCAAGTACCAGAGCCAGGTGGGAGTTACGCTGCCCAAGCTCTAGTGGGCTGGCTGTGAGGTTCGCCCGCTAAATAAGCGAAAATTTGCACGTCATTTGCGTGCGACGCTGCCGATATTCATTTACCCGGGCGCCCAGTTCGGCGTCAATTGTATGGGGGCGCAACCGGGAAGATGATTCGGAGTCGGCATGGCCAGCGTTCATACATGGTTCTCGTGGTTTAGCCTGGATCAGCTCGCGCCGATCAAGGCCGCGGCAAAAGCGTGGGCGTACTCCCACCATCTCGCGCCTGTCTGGGACGGCGTGCGAGACAGGGTGCTCACAACCATCCTGAACTACAAGGTGTGGACGCTCGGCCTGGTTCCATGCCTGTTCCTCGAAACGGTGTTCCCGGCGGTCATCGAGAACGAAGCTCGCCGCGCGTCCCGCTGGATGGACTTCTGCTATCCGATCTTCAGCGGGTTAGCGCTGTTCCCGTTCGTGTCTATTCTGACCACCGGCTTGGATCGGCTATTCAGAGAGAACGCTCCCTTTCTCAACACGGGGCTTCTCGATGGCAAGCCGATGCTGCTCCAGGTCATCGGCGCCTTTCTCATCGGAGACTTCCTGACCTATGTGACGCACTACCTGCGTCACAAGGTGCGATGGTTTTGGTTCTTTCACTCGATCCATCACTCGCAGGAGAACCTGAACCCGTTCACGGCGCATCGGGTCCATGCCTTCGAGGCGATCATCAACACGTTCGTACGGACCGTTCCGATTGCCTTCGTCGGGGGAAAGCCGGCACACTGGACCTTCCTCATTGTCTTCAACGCAACGTGGGACTTCTTCACCCAC